>ENA-OPWR01000413-OPWR01000413.1-human-gut-metagenome-genome-assembly--contig:-NODE-413-length-39247-cov-4.263089_pt1 | contig 39247 bp, 31 predicted proteins | sample MGYA00241507_ERZ502006 | MGnify/ENA primary metagenome ERZ502006 (study PRJEB25962, sample SAMEA2043041) | human gut metagenome | biome: human gut; feature: human-associated habitat; material: faeces...
TAGCACGGAACAATTCGTAGGTATCAAAGTCGGGGGCTTTTGACCCCGACATCATTTTATGTGATTATAAAAATGTGCATTTCTGAAATACTCATTTCTTAAATACTGCTTTTATGTTGAATTTTGTTGATTATAGATATATACTATATTTATGTGTCATAAAGACTGTAAGAATGTGACTAAGGTGTAGAAGGTAGGTATTGCGTATGAGTAAAGCGTATGATGCAGAAGAGTTCAAAGCAAGGGCTAATATTAAGACAAGGAATGTATGGTTTTTGTTAAATCTGTTATTGACAGCACAGTATTGTTCCAATGTTACAAAAGGAACATATGAGTCAAAATATATAGTACCCTTTTTACTGTTATGCTGGTTGCCATATGTATCAGGATCTATATATATTAAGATTAAGGGAAAGAATGCACCGTTTTATAAGCTTGCAATAACTATTGGGTATGGAATATTTTATGGCTTTATAGTATGTACAAGCCAGACTATGCTTTCTTTTGCATATATATTTCCTGTTGCAAGTATGTTTATTCTTTTTAAGGATAGGAAGTTTATGATACGATGCGGTGTGTTTAATTGCATTATGTTAATACTGGCATCAATATACCGCTTTGCTATATTAGGCATGAATACCACCGCTGATGTAGATAACTATATGTTACAGATATCATGTATAATATTAAGCTATGTTTGTTATGTTATGTCTATTAATCACCTGAATCTTTCAGATGGTGCACTTACAGATTCAATCAAGGATGATCTTGAAAGAGTTGTTAAGACAGTTGAACAGGTTAAGGATTCAAGTAATATGATTGTTGATGGAATCACAGTTGTACGTGAACTTGAAGAAGAAAACAAACAGGGTGCTAACTTCGTAGTATCAAGTATGAAAGAACTGTCACAGAATAACGCTATACTTCGTGACAGAACAGACTCATCAACTGATATGACGACTAAGATTAATGACCAGGTAGAGAATGTAGCTTCACTTATTAATGATGTAGTAAAGCTTGTAAGTGAATCGGTTGAACATACAGATATGAGTACAAAGGAGCTTTCTGATGTAGTTGAAAGTACTAATACCATGGCAAGATTATCTGATGATGTAGATAATATATTACATGAATTCCAGCAGGAGTTTGAAAAAGTTAAGATAGAAACAGGAACTATTGAAGAAATTAATTCACAGACGAATCTTCTAGCGCTTAATGCATCCATAGAAGCAGCAAGAGCTGGGGAAGCTGGCAAGGGCTTTGCAGTTGTAGCTGATGAGATAAGAAACTTAAGTGATGAAACACAGGAATCATCAGATAGAATTATGACTGCACTTAATCATCTTGGTAACACATCAGGTAAAATGCTTGATTCAGTAAAAGGTATGTTATCAATCATACAGGAGACACAGGGCAAGGTTATAAAGGTTAACGAAAGTGTTTCCGGAATAGCAGCTGACTCTAACCAGATAGGACAGCATATAGGAGTTGTCGATTCTGCCATGCAGGAGGTTGAGAGTTCTAACCGCAATATGGTCGATAATATGAAGCAGATAGAAAGTGTTATGCAGGTTATCAATGACTGTATAACTAATGCAGATGAAAGTACTAAAATTATGCTTAGTAAGTATGAGGAATCTGCACGTAATGTCAATAAGATTGAAAGCGTAGTCGGAGCTATGATGGAAAAGCTCGGAGTTGGTGGTTTCATGGGAATCCAGGATATAAAGCATGGTATGAGATGTACAGTCAGACAGCTTATATCAGGAAAGCCTTCTGATAAAGATTATAGTGGCGAGATAATTTCACAGAAGGATGGAGCTTTATATGTAAGATTCGATAAGGAAGATGTTGATGTTGATAATACAGCTTTAAGATATGAAATAGAGATTGTGGCAGGCAATGTTCTTTATCGCTGGAGTGATGTATCAGCTAAAAGGGCATCTGAATATAAAGAAGATGTATGCAAGCTTGTTGTATCAACACTTCCAAGCATTGTTAACAGAAGAAAGTATACAAGAATGCCGATACATAACAAATGTACTATAATTTTTTCGGATGATACCGGAACAACATTCGCAGGCGAGATGGTTAATATAAGCGCTAATGGTTTTGCGTTTATGGTTAAGGCAGCAGAATTTGCCGAATGTAATGGCAAAAATATGATAGTAAACATTCCTGATTTCCCAATAGAACAGGGAAGATATCTTGAGGGTGTTGCAATAAGAAGTACAGATAGTGATGGCAGCTACATAGTAGGATGCCGTATGCCAGAGGATAGCATAGAGATAGGTAACTATGTTAACAGAAATTATTCGGAATAATGTCTGTTAATATAAAAATGTAAGCCGGTGGTAACATTCTTTTTGTATTATGGTGGTAGAACAATAGTATGGTATAAGAGGGTTCTGGATATTATAATTACAGTAAGATACGAATTGATGCCTACAGAATAAGATCTTTAGATTATGGCATCATCATAATATGGAAAGCAGATGGTTGAATGAAATCGGTTAAAGATTATAATAGCTATGTAAAGCTTATAAGAGCTGTTGTTATGGTTGTTGTATGTTTTACAGTTATATATGTAGTAACGCTTGCTGGGAAAAGCAGGATAAATAATTATAAAAGCAGTGAAAAATCAAAGCAGGATGACAGTAGTGTTATTCCTGAAGAAGATGAAGAGGCATATGAGCTTCCACCAAGAACACTAAACACAGCAGTTATTCCTTATGATGGAAAAGAAAGGACTGTATCATGCTGGGGGGATTCCATGATGTTTGGTATAGGAGCCGGGGAAGCATATGTTTTCGGTGAAGATAACGTATTAGATATATCAGACTGGACTACACCATATACGTTAGAATATCTGACTGGCATTAAAGTGTATAATCTCGGTGTTGCGGGGGAAACATCGAATGAGATAGCACTTCGTCAAGGTGGAATAAAAATGTATGCTGATAACACATTTGAAGTTGGTTATGACGACAGTGTGGAAATCAGTATAATAGATGAATATGGCAATCCTGTATATATGGCTGATTTTAGTGCATATGGATATGTGGAACCACATGAATCAGATGTAGTATATATCAATGATGATATGTTTAAGATAACAGGAACAGAAGAAACCGGACTGTATATATGCCGGTATTCAGAAGAAGAAGATGTCTATGATGCATTTACAACTGTATATGAGGGTACGCAGATTGTAACCAAAGCCGCCCATGAACGTAAGAATGATATTCTTATACTTGAAATAGGAAGTAATGGAGGCTGGGATAATTATAGGCAGCTTATAAGCCAGTATGATGCCATGATTCAGAATGCTGGCTGTGATTATTTTATCATAGTGGGTGATACAGATGATCCTGGAACGTCAATAGCGGATACTGCGCAGGGGTTCAGGAATGATGATGGAACATATGTAGGAGTTGGTGATACTGCATGGGAAGCAACACTAAGGGAAGCATATGGAGAGCATTTCATTAATATGAGAACATATCTTATAGAAAATGGTCTGTCAGATGTCGGTTTAAGAGCGACTAAAGCTGATTACAGAGGATTCAGGCGGGGGCGTATATCCAAACAGCTAAGGTCTGACTGGACACATTTTAATTCGTATGGGTATTATGCGAAGGGGCTGGCAATCTATGCGAAGGGGGTGGAACTAGGATATTGGAAATGATGTATAGGGGCATCAGTTTAAGGAGTAGAAATATAAATGAACAGAAAAGGTAAAAAAAATAAAAATTATGCAGAGCTTATAAAAGAGTTTATAAAAAACAATAAGAAGGCTTCCATATGTACAATGGTAATAATTCTTGTGGTTTTAGCAACAGTGGTAACAACAGTAACAGCAGGTGCTGTTAAAAAGAAAAAGCTTAGCAAAAGGCAGGAAGATACAAGTGTTGTAGTGGACATAACAACTGGTACAACGAATGAAGAAACAGAAGCTACAGAAGAAACGGAAGAAGAAATAGAGGAAGAAACAGAAGCAGAGGTTGTAGAAGACTATGTTGTTGAAGAATTCTTTGAGAATGAGATATCAACAGAAGACCAGGAAGCATTAGAGCTTCCATCAAGAAGGCTGAATGTAGAGAATCGTCCATATGATGGTGCCAGAAGATATATTTCATATTTTGGAGATAGTATGGTAGCTGGTGTAGGCTGCGGTTCGGTCAACGCATCGGTTAATGGAATGAATATAACAGGATGGACATCTCCACGTACTATATCATATCTTACAGGCATTGAAACTTATAATTTCGGTGTTCCTGGTGAGACATCTTACGAGATAGCTTATAGGGCAGGTGGAGTAAAGCTTCATACGGACAGAAGCGTGACAATAAGTGAAGATGTTTCAGCGATTGTCAGGCTTATAGATGAAGATGGGGATGTATTCACATTTAATGATTATAGCGGTTATGGAGTAGAAAGTAATTCATATCCTGATACGATGTATATTAATGGATATCTGTGTAAGGTTATGAATACAGGTTATAACGAAGTCAGTATACAGCTTGTAAAAGGTTATGCAGCATATAGTATGGATAGTATGGCTGATACAGGTGTAAGATATATGCAGGCCCAGCAGTATGCTGATAGCAATGTAAAGCCGGTAAATAACGACATAACGGAAACACCATCAGGTGTAAAATCAACAGAGAATACAACAACAGGAAATAAACCATCAGAAAATATAACAGAAGCATCAACAGAATCGTCAACACAGGCACCAACAGAAGCAACAACGCAGAAACCAACAGAACCATCAACAAGTCCTGCTATAGGTCTTGTAGATATTCCAGAAGGCTCATTGGCTGAACCAAAGGCAGCAAAAGACCATAGCCAGAAGGATATTCTCATACTAGAGATAGGAAGTAATGGAGGCTGGGGAAGCGATTATCAGACACTCATACTTCAGTATGACAACATTATTATCAATTCAGGCTGTGATTATTATATAATAGTTGGTGATACAGATGATCCAGGAACATCCATAGGTGATGATAACCAGGGTGAATATAATGAAGATGGTTCTTATGTTGGTATAGGTGATACATCATGGGAGGCAGCATTAAGAGAAGCATATGGAGCTCATTTCTTTAATACCAGAACATATATAATACAGTATGGACTGGATGTATGTGGATTGAACACGACAACAGAGGATCTTGAAAACTTCAAGCGTGGTAATATATCAAAGCAGTTAAGATATGACTGGACGCATTTTAATGCCTATGGATATTATGCAAAAGGCATGGGAATATATGAAAAAGGAAAAGAACTCGGATATTGGAGTTGATAAGTAGTAAAATCTGACATATAATCTGAAATAATGTATATGATATTATCATTATGACAGTTTATATGTCATTTTTAATATAATGATGTCGGGACGAGTTCCAAGGCCTTTCACCCACATATGAGCAAGCTCATGCGGGTTTAGACCTTTTGACACTGGTATCATATAATACAGGCAGGAGAAATAGTGTGAAAAATATGATTTTTCACACGCAAGATTTGTGCTTCGCACAAACTTGAGATGCGCAAAGAAGCAGCGCAAGAATGGAGATGTTATGACAAAAAAACAGCTGGCAATAGAGGTTATAGAACGGCTTAAAAAGCAATATCCTGATGCAGGATGTACACTGGATTATGACGAGGCATGGAAGCTGCTGGTAAGCGTAAGACTTGCAGCACAGTGTACAGATGAAAGAGTGAATATAGTTGTACAGGGCTTGTTTTCCCAATATCCATCAGTTAGTGCACTGGCACATGCAGATGTGGATGATATAGAGAAAATAGTACGTCCATGTGGTCTTGGTAAAAGTAAGTCACGTGATATAAGTGCATGCATGAAGCTGCTTCATGAAAAGTATAATGATAAGGTTCCAGATACAATGGAAGAGCTTTTAAAGCTTCCAGGTGTAGGAAGGAAAAGTGCGAATCTTATTATGGGAGACGTATACGGAAAGCCAGCTATAGTCACAGATACACATTGTATAAGGCTGTGTAACAGGATAGGACTGGTAAAGGATGAAAAAGAGCCTAAGAAGGTAGAGATGGCATTGTGGAAGATAGTGCCTAAAGAAGAAGGAAGTGACTTATGCCACAGATTTGTTATACATGGAAGAGAGGTCTGTACAGCAAGAACAAAGCCTCATTGTGATAAGTGCTGTCTTTGTGATATATGTAAAAAAATGCTGTAGCCGCATCGTTTTGCAGGAGTTTAACATACTGTGAAAAACATGTGCAGAAATGGAGATTAATATGGGAAATACCAAAAACTATAAAATGATAATATCCTATGATGGTACAAGATATTATGGATGGGAGCATCAGCCTAATACTGATCTGACGATTCAGGGAAAGCTTGAGAATGTGCTTTCACAGATGATAGGTGCAGATGTTGAAGTTATAGGTGCAGGAAGAACGGATGCAGGAGTACATGCTAAGGGAATGGCTGCTAATGTACATATGGATACTGATATGTCAGAAAATCAGATATGTGATTATATGAATAAGTATCTGCCAGAGGATATATGTGTGCAAGAAGTCAGGATTGCTTCTGAACGTTTCCACAGCAGATACAATGCTATGGGGAAAACTTATTGTTATACATGTTATGTTGGGGATAAAAAACCCGTGTTTAACAGAAAATACGTACATATAACTGGTGCGATGCCTGATGTTGAGGCTATGAAAAAAGCAGCGGAATATCTTGTTGGAGTACATGATTTTGCAAGCTTCTGTGGTAATCCTAAGATGAAGAAGTCAACAGTCAGGGAGATATATTCGATAGATATATCACTAAAAGGTGCATATCTCAATATGACATATCATGGCACAGGATTTTTACAGTATATGGTAAGGATTTTGTCTGGAACACTTCTGGAGGTAGGATTCCATAAGAGAACACCAGAAAGTATGATAGAGTTAATAGAAGCAAAAAACAGAGCCCTTGCTGGTGCAACAGCACCGGCAAAGGGACTTAGTCTGTTAAAGGTACATTATGCCAGATAATAAGAAGCTTTAATATCATAAATATGATGAATTGTACCGGTTATAACTATTATCGTTACATGAATTTAGAACGCCATTTCAGTGCTTCCTCTCTGTATTGGGAGGCTACATTCATAAGTTCATCGTATTGAAGCCTGATACTGTTAATAACAGCTGCCTGTTCGTTAATCTTTGCCTGACAGGCAGCTAATTTATTCTTATTATTATCGTTTTCTTTTATTTCAGAGACAAGTCTCATTTCTTTAATATGTCCGATTTCTTCAATAAAAAACATCCGGTTATTTACATATAGAAAAAGAGTATTACCAGCATTGAAGATATGATAATCAGATATATCTGTCACACAGGATGGCAGTGGAACAGGAAAAGCTTCCGTGCAGTTATGTATATCGCCAAAAGAAAGACAGTGAAGGCAGAGGTGTTTTAAAAGAGGGTTGTTCTTAAGATAAAAAAGAAGTAGAGAATGATTACATACACAGATAGATGGATTATATAACTCAGGAATATTATTGCCACTTACTGTATATATACTCTGGCTTTCCATTATGTTTTTAATGTGAAGTGAATTGTCGGTTGAGATATATGTATAGTATAAAGTGTCATTATAAACACATTCATTAAGTCCATGGTTATAGTCAGTGGCAAGTACTATGGGACGTTCAAGTCCGCCAAAATGAGCGATTCTTAAGAATATATTAGAACCTGCGGCATATATAATAAGCTGACGGTTGTTTCCAACAGAATATACATTAGACATAATAATCCTCCATCATTTATAATACTTATTAAAATGTATGGTAGCATAAAGAGCTTTAGAACATATAATGTAGTAAGAATTATAAAAAGAAAGGAATATGATATGGCGAGATGTAAATGCAAAAAGAGTGGGTGCTGTACAAAGATTGTAAGTGATATTGTATCTAATATGCCTAATGGCTGTTTTGATGTTTGTACGAATCCGATATGTGGATCACCTTCCGAGCTTAGTTTATTTGCACCGCTTATATATGATCAGATTGGTATTAACCTTTGTGCTGTAGCTGCTGCGGGTGTGGATATATCAGCTAATTATCCAACTGTTACCAACGCAGCAGCAAGTGTTGTTGAAATATCATATCAGTATGGCGCAGGTAACGTTGTGATAAATCAGATACCGGGCAGACCAAACTGCTATTCAGTCAAGCTTTCTAATCTTCAAGTAACATTTGCACTTAATCTGTATGATGAAAATTGCAGACTTGTGGCGACTATATATCCAACAGTTGAATATCTGCCATCAGATACAACGGCAGCAACATATGATGAAGATGTTAATCCTTCATCAGTTGAGCTTGAAATATTTGCACCGTATGGCGTATCTTACAACATGGAAGGGGAAAGCTTCCAGCCAGCTTTGAATTATACAGGTTTCTTATCAGGTGATAATGGAATTACACAGGGGCTTAATCTTTATGCCATACCTAAGGTATTAGATATCGACATAGCGACAGATGAGGTAACTATAGGTCTTTCAGTTATATTGCAGAGCCTTTATTATGCGGGCTACAGAGTTGCAAGTGCTGGAAAGATAGTTACTCCAAAGGGCAGTATAGTGTCACAGGAGAATTCAGATGAGATGAAGTTCGTATGCGGTAATCTGTTAAACCTTGCTATTAAACCACTTGATCTTAGTCCACCACATTGTGAGAGCAGTCTTAAAAATGACTGTGATAAGGGATGCCAGCCAGTATGTGAAGAGAATCTGCCACAGTGTCCAACGTGTTCGATATAGCAGGTTAAATATAATGGTTTGATATAGCGGGTTAAGTATAACAGGTTTAATATATCAGGTTATAGTAGGTAATTAAAAGATATAATAGTAAATAACAAAACAGGACCAAGAATTATATACCTGACATGAAATCATGAAAGGTGTTATTCTGGGTCCTGATAAAGTTAAAGATGACTCATATACATCATACAACATATATTATATAATAATTACTATTATTAAGAATGTTCAAATTTAACAATCTGGGTTATATCGTTGTAGCCAAGAGAATGCATCTTGCTTTGGAAGCGATGCAGTGCCTCATCGAATTCCTGATATGAACGATATGTATCATCAAAATAAGAAATAGCTTTGCTATGGTCTCCATCTTCGTTGGCCTGCCATGACAGAGTGGCATACCTGTGAAGGTCTTCATGTGATTTGGCAAGGGATATATATTCCTTGCTGTGTATAAGCCGTTCATCTGATACCTGTTTAAGCCACTTTCCAAGCTTACATCTACCAGGATCATCAACCTGTTTTTTCTGAAGATGCTCAAAGCCTACAATGTTGTTATATACACGCCATGTGAGTACGAAATGATCCACTTCAAATACACGTACCCAGTCCTGCTCAGTTATTTTTGAGCATCCACGTACAAGATCACTTCTTGTTTTATCTAGATATCGTCCAATCTTAAATACACGTCGTCCAGTCTGCAGGCAGTCGTTCGATAAAGTGTTATAGCTTTGTGATATGTTTTCAATCTGCTTGGAGAAAGAACGGGTTACTTTAGTCTGTGTATCTATATCGTTAAACACACTGTCAACACCTTCACGTATGCTTATCATCTGATTATTCATCTGCTGCATGGAAACAATAGACTTTTCAACCTTTGAATTCCCTTCTGCAAGGCTGACAGTTGTTTCATCCATGGCAAGAGCCAGCTCATCTATATTCTCTTTAAGTTCAGAAACATATTTTACTATATCTTCAGCAGATTCAGCTGTGTTACTGGATAAAAGCCGTACCTGGTCGGCAACAACAGCGAAGCCTTTTCCTGCTTCACCAGCTCTTGCAGCCTCTATAGATGCATTAAGTGCAAGAAGGTTGCTCTGGTTGGCAACTTTTTTTACAAGGTCCACGATTTCTTCAATCTTACCAATCTTGCCTTTAAAATTCTGTACACGATTGTTAATAACCTCTATGCGCTTGGATGATTGATTAACGGCAGTAATACTGTCATTCATATCGTTAGTTATATTTTGTGATACCTCAATGATATTATGTGTGTTATCTCTGATATTTCCCATGGCAGAGGAGATATTGTCAATAGAATCTTCAAGATTAAGACTGGCATTTTGCATGTGCTTTATAGACATGGTCTGCGATTCAACCTGTTCAAATGTATCCTTCATAAGACTGTTATCACCTATGATACTCATAGTTTCATTCAGTCGCATAACAACAGGATTGTTTATCTGTTTCATGGAAAAAAGCATAGAATTAAGCTTACCGCCGATAACAGAACTATCAAAATCTGCTGGATTAATATCGTCAAAACCTCCTGAAATAATATTATCAATAGAATCTAATAATAGCTGCGCATCATGGTCAGATAACACATGCTGCTCCTTTTTTTTACCAAACATATAATTTCTACCCCTTATTCATATTATGTATAATAAATAATCACGAAAAAAATCATTTATATAATAACATACTTTAAGAAAAAATGCATTATAATTATTAAAAAAGTTGTAACATGTTATTAAAAGTGTGCATATTGTTGTTTTGGATAAAGAACATATCGGTTATTTTGCAAAGTAAATATTTTAATATTCAAATATTTAAATAAAAAAACAGCGGTCATATATCGATAAAAACAATACATGACCGCTGTGTAGTTAATATTAACGTGAAACCTCGTTGCCAGCTTTGGCAAATGCGAGCTTCATCACCTCATCTACTGATACAAGGTTGAAATCTCCGCTTACAGTGTGCTTTAAGCAGCTTGCTGCATTAGAAAATTCGACAGACTTCTGAGGATCAAAGTTGTTTATAAGACTGTAGATTATACCTGCACAGTAGGCATCACCAGCACCGATGTAATCAAGTATATTCATAAAGAATTCCTGGCTGTAGTAAGCCTTTCCTTCTGTGTATATCATTGACTGAAGCTTGAATGTAGTTATGGAGGTTTCTGTTCTCCATACAGAAGCTACCATCTTGAAATTAGGGAACATCTTAGTAAGTTCTTCTGCAATATATGCATTCTTTTCTTTATCAGACTTAGATGCATCCATGCCAAATATACCAACTGCATCATCTTCGTTAGCTATGCATATATCTACATATCTGCATACTTCACTCATGACTTTATTAGCTTTTTCACTTGACCAGAGCTTACTTCTGTAGTTAAGGTCGCAGCTTACTGTGATGCCACGTTTCTTAGCTTCCTTACAGGCTTCTATAGTGATTTCAGCCATATTATCACTTATAGCTGGAGTTATACCAGAAAAATGGAACCATGTTGCACCATCGAATATAGAATCCCAGTCAAAATCTTCCTTTGTAGCAAGGGCGAATGCGGAACCATTTCTATTATATATAACATTGGTTGGTCGCTGGCTTGTCTTTTTCTCAAGAAAATATATGCCAATCTGGTCGCCACCACGGACGATTCTGCTGACATCAACACCATACTGTCTTAAGGAGTTGACAGCACTCTGACCTATAGTATGCTTAGGAAGCTTGGTCACATAACGTGTATCAACATTAAAGTTAGCAAGTGATACAGCAGTATTAGCTTCACCACCGCCATAAACAGCCTCATAAGAGTGTGCCTGGGTAAATCTTTCATTGTTATCAGGTGAAAGTCTTAACATTAATTCACCAAATGTTATAATCTTGTGTTTCATCATTGTCTCCAATCATTATTTATACATTTGCATCATAATACTATACAGTAACGTATTGTAGCATATTTTGATAAAAAAGTAATGTCTTTTTAAAATAAGTTTGGTATTTTTTGTTATATTTTGTAATAGCCTTTTATATTTAAGCCATATACGGCTATAGTTAATAACAGGTACGAAAATACTGATTATTTGAAAGCTGTTGATAATAACAATGGGTAATAATGTGGTTGTGGATAAAACTGTGAAAACTTAAGATTGGAGTATATCGACATTATTTGATATTTAAAGTATAATGATGTGAAGACATTCTGTGTCTGCGTGAAGAGAAAGGATTATATAGGTTTATATAGTATGATTAGAAATGTAGGGTTAGAAGATATATCAGATGGAAGATTGTATTCGGAGAATGATCTTGTAAAAACGGATACGAATAACTGTAAGGATTGTAAGAAGATATGTTGTATAGGTATGGGAAAGACAATAGTGTTAGATCCATATGATTGTTTTATGTTATCAGTTGGAACAGGAAAAACATTTGAGCAGCTTTCAGATAATAATATAGAGCTTAATGTTGTGGATGGATGTATTCTTCCCAATATCAGAATGTTAAAGAGCACGGATGGCTGTTCGTTTCTTAATGAGGATAACAAATGCAGTATACATGGCTGCAGACCCGGCATATGCCGCATGTTCCCACTTGGAAGATACTGGGAGGACGATGAGCATTTTCATTATATATTACAGAAGGGTGAGTGTAATAAGGATAATCTGACAAAGATTAAGGTGAAAAAATGGCTGGGAATATCAGATATAGAGAAGTATAACAAATATATAATAATGTGGCACAGGTATCTTAAGAAAATACAAAGAGCCATGGCAGGCTTAACAGATGAACAGATAAGAACACTTAACATATATAATCTTAAAACATTCTATACAACTGGTTATAAGTCGGAAGATACATTTTATGATGAGGTGGCAGAAAGGATAGAAAGCTCAGAAACTATGTTTGGCTTGTAAAAGAAAAGTAAGAAGTTTATTAGAAAAGGGTATTTTAATAAAGAGAGTGCTTTGTTGTTTAAATAAGGAGGAATAAAAGAGTGAAGACGGATTTATTTAGTATAGGAAGCTTTACGGTACATGGTTATGGACTTATGATAGGAATAGGCTTTATACTTGCAATGCTGCTTGCAGAGTACAGGGCAAAGAAGCTTGGTCTGCGTGAAGAATCAATCATTGATATTACTATAATAGCAGGCGTAAGTGGATTTTTAGGTGCCAAGCTTTTATATATCATAGTTGAATTTGATACCTTTATTAAGGATCCTAAAGCTGTACTTGGTTCAGCAGGTTTTGTTGTGTATGGTGGAATAATAGCTGGTGTGTTGTGCTGTATGTTTTACTGCAGGATAAAGAAACTTAATTTTCTTGAGTATTTCGACCTGGTTATGCCAGAAATAGCACTGGCACAGGGCTTTGGACGTATAGGATGTTTTCTTGCAGGCTGCTGTTATGGAAGAGAAACAGAAAGCCTCTTTGGTGTTGTGTTTCCAGCAGGTTCACAGGCACCAGCTGGTGTGAAGCTTATACCAACCCAGCTTATATCAGCAGGTGCTGATTTTATCCATGTGATTATTCTTCTTGTAATAGCCGGCAGCTTCAGTTATACGGTTGCAAAGAATAAGGGAAAGAACAGGTCACTTCCAGCAGGCGGTATAGGATATATATATATGATGTTTTATGGAATAGGACGTTTTCTTATAGAGTTTTTAAGAAATGATTATCGAGGGGAGATTGGCTTCTTATCGACATCACAGTTTATTTCCATTTTCTTTGTTATATGTGGGGCAGGACTTCTTGTGTTAAATGCGAAGAAGAAAAGCAGAAGTGTATGAAAAGAGGCAGGTTATGAAAAGCAGAGATGAAGCACTTGAATATGGTTTATCATTTCCAGATACATATGTAGAAGCACCATTTCACGATGCTAACTGGCAGCTTGTAAGAGTTAAAGGAAGTAAAAAGGCATTTTTATGGACTTATGAGAAGGATGGTTATATAAACTTAAATGTAAAGGCAGACCTTGAATGGAGAGATTACTGGAGAAGTGCATTTAAGTCAGTAATACCAGGATGGCATCAGAATAAAGAGCACTGGAATACAATCATACTTGATGGTTCAGTTCCAGATGATGCTATAAAGACTATGATTAAGGAAAGCTATGAGCTTGTTACTTATAATCCATCTAAAAGGATATATGAGGCAGTTAAAAAAATACCAAAGGGCTGTGTTGCTACTTATGGACAGATAGCCCAGATGGCAGGAAATAAAGGTATGGCAAGGGCAGTAGGTAATGCACTTCATAAGAATCCAGACCCTGATAACATACCATGCTACAGGGTCGTTAACTCTAAGGGTGAACTGTCTGGTGCATTTGCCTTTGGTGGTGCTAAAAGGCAGGAGGAACTTCTTAAGGCAGATGGTATAGAAGTTATTAATGGAAAAGTCAGCTTAAAAGAGTATGGAATGTTTTAATGTATCAATCAGCTTCTTTGCAGCTATGCTTAATGGTCTGCCTTTATCCCATACAAGGCATACTTCACGCTCGGGAAGAGGTTCCACAAGTCTTATAGGACATATTGAACCGCTGGTGATAGAAGCAGCACACAGGTCTTCTGGATAAAATCCTATTCCAAGGTTGTGTTCAACCATAGGAAGAACCTGGTCAGTTGTTGCAGCCTCCATATCAGGTGCAAACTGAAGATGATGGTTAAGAAAGAATTCTATATACAGGTTTCTTGTTGCGGTATCATTTCCAAGACATATAAAAGGAATATTTTTCAGGTCGTGCAGGCTTCGCATTTTTGATGCGAGGTCTGCATATTTAGTTCCACCTATAAGAAGCTCCCTGAATGAATATAATGATTCCTTATGATAGTTTTTAGGTATAGTTACAGGCGTAGTGATAACAGAAATATCAGCCAGTCCGTTTTCAAGGGCTGCTATAGCCTGTGGAGATGAGTGATTAGATATTTTTAATCTGACGTGTGGATAAGTTTCATGGAATGTCTCAAGCCTGTCTAATAATATAAGCCTGAGTGCAGTTTCACTTGCACCGATATTAATAAGTCCACGTTCAAGTCCTTTATCTTTGGCTAGTTCACATTCACCAGCTGAAAACTGCTCACATCCGGCAGCAACGTGTTCATATAATCGTTCACCTTCTGGTGTGAGTGTGATTCCCCTGTTGGAACGTACAAATAGCTTGCAGCCTATCTCACTTTCAAGATTATTCATGCAGCGTGTTATATTAGGCTGGTTATTATCAAGCATTTCTGCGGCCTTAGTGAAGCTTTTATATTGTGCAACATAATAAAATATCCTGTAATAATCATAGCTTATCATATATGCCTCTTTTCTTAATATCTTATTTTAAATGTTTATTTTAAATGTCTTATTATAGATTCATTATGTGTATTAGAAATATTATGATGTATTGATTGCGTGAATTGCATAGCAATGTAGCAATCATGATACATCAGTAAGTGGCAAAATTTACTTTTGACACTCACATAATATTATTTATGTAATGTCATAATAAATGCCAGAACAGATGTCATAAAAAGTCATAACAGAGTACCCTTCAGTCGTGACATGATAACATATGATTATGATATGACAGACATATCAAATATATGTTTTACATCTTATTCAACGCAAAGTATAATGCTTTTGATAAGAAAAATCAAGAGTATTTCAGGAAGAAGTCAACACGGCTCTGAATGGTAATATGTAAATGAAAGGAAGGCAGTACGTATGTTAAAAGCAGTAGTTGGTATTAATTGGGGAGATGAAGGTAAGGGACGTATAGTAGACCTTATGAGTGCGAAAGCGAATTATGTTGTACGTTATCAGGGAGGAAATAATGCAGGACATACGGTAGTTACCCAGGAAGGAAAGTATGTGCTTAATCTTCTGCCATCAGGAATCCTTCATCCAGATGTAGTGTGTGTACTCGGAAATGGTATGGTTATAGACCTGGATCATCTTCGTCACGAAATATCTATAATGCAGCAGATGAATGTGAAAATAACACCAGATAATCTTAAGATATCGGATAAAGCAACTATATGTATGCCTATGCATGTACGTCAGGATGTGTTAGAGGAGGAAAGATTGTCACAGTCAGGCTCTGCATATGGTTCAACAAGAAGAGGAATTGCTTATGCATATGGTGACAAATATATGAAAAAAACACTTAGGATAGGAGATTTGCTTAACATAGACCAGCCATCAGTACGACACCGCCTTTCCGTTATAGTCGAGAGCAAGAATCTTATTCTTGAAAATATATATCATCAGCCACCAGTTTCATATGATGAGCTTCTTGAGTGGTGTAAGACACAGGCACATATGTTTAAGGATTATATATGCGATACTTCAGCACTTTTAAGAAATGCTGCAAAGGATAAAAAAAATATATTGTTTGAGGCACAGCTTGGTGCATTGAGAGATATAGATTATGGCATATATCCTTATACATCGAGTTCTAATACACTTGCGGCATATATACCTATGGGTACAGGCCTTATGGGATATAATGTTTCACAGGTTGTAGGTGTTATGAAAGCATATTCAACATGTGTTGGTGAAGGTGGATTCGTGGCAGAAAAAGCTATGCCTGAAAGCTGGATGGAAGAGTTAAGAAAAGCTGGTGGAGAATATGGCGCAGCAACGGGTAGACCAAGAAGAGTCGGTCCATTTGATGCAGTTGCAAGCAGATATGGAATAATGTGTCAGAATGTTGATGATATCGCGCTTACAAAGTTAGATGTATTGAGTGATTTTGATACAATACCGATAATAACAGCATATAGCATAGATGGAACAATAACTAAGGATTTCGTAACAGACAGCAGGTTAGAAAAGGCTGAGCCTGTTATAGAAGAGCTTCCAGGCTGGAAATGTGATATATCCGGTTGTAGAAGCTGGGATGAACTTCCAGAAAATGCAAAAAATTATATTCTTAAGCTTGAGGAGCTTATCAGTCATAAAATACATCTTGTATCGACCGGGGCAGAGAGAGAAGAATATCTTTTAAGGGATTGATGCTTAATGCAGGATCTATAATAAAATGCTGCGAGATTAATGGAATAAGAAATGATAATAAATATATTGACCATATAAACTGCATGAAAGAAGAGGAATATGACATGAGACATTTGATTGACCCAAAGGATTTATCAGTGGAGGAAACAGGGGATATACTTGCACTGGCAGAAAGAATACGTGATAATATGCCAGCATATAGTGAAGTGGCTAAGGGAAAGAAGATAGCTACATTATTCTATGAACCAAGTACAAGGACGAGACTTTCATTTGAGACAGCCATGCTTAATCTTGGTGGTACTGTGATAGGTTTTCCATCTGCTGATGTATCAAGTGTTAACAAGGGAGAAACGGTTGAAGATACAATTCGTGTAATAAGCTGCTACGCAGATATTGTAGCTATGAGACATCCTAAAGAAGGTGCACCTATGCTGGCATCACTTTATTCGAGAATACCTGTTATCAACGCCGGAGATGGAGGACATAGCCATCCAACACAGACTATGATAGATCTTATGACTATAAAATCAAGAAAAGGAAGACTTGATAACCTTACAGTAGGTTTGTGTGGAGATCTTAAGTTCGGAAGAACAGTACATTCACTTGTGAAAAGCCTTTCAAGATATGAAGGAAACAAATATATATTCATATCTCCACAAGAGCTTAAAATGCCTGATTATATGATACAGGATGTTCTTGATAACAACACAGATGTATATAAGGAATCAAGGCAGTTAGAGAGTGTGCTGCCAGAGCTTGATGTACTTTATATGACGAGAGTACAGAAAGAAAGATTCTTTAGTGAGGATGAATATATAAGATTACGTGATTGCTATATACTTAATGCGGAAAAGTTAAAGAAAGCACCTAAGGATATGCCAGTACTTCACCCACTCCCAAGAATAACTGAAATAGCTGCGGATGTTGATAAGGATCCAAGAGCTGCATATTTTGAACAGGTACAGAATGGGGTATATGTGAGAATGGCACTTATAATGGCACTTCTTGGATTAACAGATCCGGTGACGGGGAAGAAAATTATATAGTTTAATTGAATATTAGTTGGTGACGAACGGACGACAAATATAAGCTACAGGCAGTCCTGCACACTATGTTCAATGCCAGAAGCTTTGATTTACGCGAGCAACGAGCCAAGGTCATATCAGGAATATGACTTTGGCTCGTTGCTCGCGTAAATTGAAACTTCTGGCATCGATGATGTATGCGCAGCACCTATTTTCACTTATATTATGTCGTCAGTTCGCTAACCGAATGTATGCTAAACAACAATTCAGTTTATAGCACCTTAGACAGGAAATCCCTGAGTCTTTCACTCTTAGGCTGTTCAAAGAATGTCTTAGGTTCATTTTCTTCCTCGATGCGGCCTTCGTTAATAAACATACACCTGCTTGATACTTCTTTAGCAAATCCCATCTCGTGAGTTACGACAATCATAGTCATGCCGGAAGCTGCAAGCTCTTTCATGATAGAAAGAACCTCACCAACCATTTCAGGATCAAGAGCGGATGTAGGTTCGTCAAAGAGCATGATTTCCGGATTCATGGCAAGAGCTCTGGCTATAGCGATTCTTTGCTTCTGACCGCCGGATAACATATCTGGATATGAGTCAGCCTTATCTAGAAGACCCACTCGCTCAAGAAGTTCCATTGCTTTTTTGTCAGCTTCTTCTTTGGACATTAGTCCAAGCTGTACAGGTGCAAGCGTGATATTTTTCTTAATAGTCATATTAGGAAAAAGATTGAAGTGCTGGAACACCATTCCTATACTCTGTCTTAGCTTATCAAGGTCTACACCTTTTTCAGTAAGATCATTACCTTCATATATAATATGACCTGAAGTAGGTACTTCAAGAAGGTTAAGAGATCTTAAGAATGTAGACTTACCACATCCGGATGGACCGATTATGGCGATAACCTCACCTTTTTTAACAGTAGTATTAATATCCTTTAGTACTTCATGGTCTCCAAAGGTCTTTTTTAAATTCTTAACTTCAAGTATTACATTAGTGTCGCTCATTGCTTCTTAATCTCCTTTCTAGTTTCTTTACAAGTGATGAAAGGATAACAACTAATACAAGATAGATGATAGCCACACCAAAGAGAGGAAGCATAGGGTCATAAGTTATGCTTCGGATAATATCACCACCACGTGTAAGATCGTTAAGTCCTATATAACCACTGATAGAGGTTTCCTTTAACAGAACGATGAATTCGTTGGCAAGTGCAGGTAAAACATTCTTGAATGCCTGAGGAAGTATTACAAGCTTCATTGTTTTTTTGTAACTTAAGCCAAGGCTTCGTGCTGCTTCAAACTGTCCGTTATCAATGGACATAATACCTGAACGGAATATTTCAGCCACATAAGCTCCAGAGTTAATACCAAAGGCAAGTATGGCAACAATTATTTTGTTAACCTGGACAGAACTGAATATTACATAGTAAATAATAAGTAACTGAACCATAGTTGGTGTACCACGTATGACCGTCAGGTAAATATTACATATAAAGTTAAGTACTTTCATGCCACCAGTTTTATCGTGGTTAGATCTTACGACAGCTATAAGGAAGCCTATGACAATACCCATAATAGCTGCACACAAAGCAATGATTAAAGTGTTTTTAAGACCAGTCAGAAGATATTGATATCTGCCGTCTTTAATAAAATCAGTTTTAAACTTGTCTGAAAAGCTTATTCCCTGGTTTGCTGCATCATTATTTCTTACAATGATAACCTGGCTTGAAGTAGTGTATGGGATAGTAAAATCAATATTTTTCTTACGTTCCTCTGTTACAGTTATACCAGATATACCCATATCAGCTTTTCCAGAAGATACGGCAGTTATTATAGAATCGAATTCCATATCCTCTACAGACAGCTTCATTCCAAGATAATCAGCTATTGCATTAGATATATCAATATCAATACCACTTACCTTACCATTATTATAATATTCATAAGGTTCAAAATAAGCATTAACAGCTATTGTAAGAGTACCGTTTTCACCTGAACCTGTAGGTTCATATGGCTGCTTTGAAGCATTTTCACCAATATAATTACTGATTATGTTATCAATAGTTCCATTATTAATAAGTACATTAAGTGCATCGTTGACCTTAGATGTGAAAGAACTATTATTCTTTGCTATACATATAGCATATTCCTCAGTTACAAAATCTTCATCAAGCATGCAAAGGTCGCTATTGGCATTGACAAATGCTTTAGCAGGCTGTGCATCGATAACAACAGCATCAATTTTGCCCTGCTTAAGTGCCTGTATGGCATCATTTCCTTTGTTAAATCTTTCTACCTTAGTTCCGGAGCCATCAGATTCCATATCGGAAACATATATATCACCGGTAGTTCCTAATTGTACGCCTACTGACTTACCAGCAAGGTCATCTGCTGAAAATACAGTATTTTCAGGAATGTTACTTTTACCACATGCTGTCAGTGAAAATGCTGCAGTAAGAGTTAACATGATAACCGCTGAAAGCATAGAGATACGCTTTAATACGGAGAGTTTTTTCTTGTTCATTTTCTTATCCTTTCTGTGCTTTTTAATATCAGACAAAATATAAAGACTGATATTAATATAATGTTATAATTATACACTTAAAGTGCATAGTATTTCAATAAGGAAAACAATATCCTATCAATGAAAAATATGTTAATAACAGCAGCTTTGTTATTGTTTTGTCAGTTAATTATGTTATACTAGATATGTTTTTGGATTTTTGGGGAATTTTAAGGATAACAGGTTATGTTGACATCATATTGAGGAGAATGGTGTGTAAAATAAGATTTTTCACACGCAAGAATGGAGGATTATTATGCAGGATAATAATGGAAGAAGATTTATAAATATAATATTCAGAGTGATAATTATAGGTGCGTTTTATACAGGCATTAAAGCAGTTTATAATTTCTATATGCTTATGGCACAGTATCCAACACTGCAGGGTGAAAACTTATTTAGCAGAGTGGCACTGCTTATAGATGATTATATGTTTATGATAATACTTACTGTTGCTGCTATTATATTTAATATACTTACAAGAAAGCAGATAGACAGTAAAGCATTTATAGTAAGAACGGTGAGCATAGTGGCGGCACTAATAGCTGGCTGTATGTCATTTCCGGCTATAGGTATGCTTGCGTATATAGCTATAGCAAAATATCCACAGCTTATGCAGATGACACCGGTGTTTAACGACATGTTTACGCTGAATGAAGTGTATACATCACCTATGACAGAATGGCTGATAGCAAGACCATATCTTTTTTACATGTATTTTATTTCATGTGCTATATTTGCAGTGCTTTTTGCAACCACAATATATACATTTATTAAGAATATGACAGATAAGAAAAGAATGCAGTAAGAGGAAAATATATGAAGATAGTAACGCCAGCTTATTATAAGGATTTTAAGTGTATAGCAGGGGCATGTACTGATACATGTTGTGCCGGATGGGATGTTGATGTTGATGAGGCTTCTTATAAACATTACAAGAAGGTAAAGGGAAGCTTCGGGAAAAGACTTAAGAGTGTAATGGTGCCATCAGAGGATGGTGGGTGTACATTTACACTGAATAATGGCAGATGTCCTTTTTTAAATGATAATAACCTGTGTGATCTATATATTGAACTTGGTGAGGATAAGTTGTGTGAAACATGTGCAGAGTTCCCAAGATTTATTAATGAGTATGGAAGTGTAAGAGAGATTGGCATAGCACCATCGTGTAAAACAGCAGGTGAACTTATATTAGGATATAAGGACGAGCTTACATTTGACATAAAAGACAGTGATGAAGAGGTGAGTTCATACAACGACATAGATCCTATGACCTATATGCAGCTAAGACAGGCAAGGACTATAGCTTATAACATAGTTTCAGACAGAGACTATACGATAGCTGAAAGAGCAGTGCTTCTGCTTATGTTTGCAAAAGATATACAGCATTATCTTGACAGGGAAAGAGATGAACTTATAATAGGGGTCTGTAAAAGATACGCGAAGGAAGATTATAGGGAACATAAGCTTGACAAGGCACGCAATAGTGCAGCTATGCGGCATGATGCATATATGTATACAAAACGTCTGTTTGACAGATTCAAAGGAATGGAGATTATTAATACAGACTGGAACATATATACACAGGAGATTAATACTTTCTATGAAAAATGCAGGGATGCCATGACATTCAGGAATATTGTAAATGAATTCAATAAGTATTATGAAGATAACCAGCATGAGTATGAACAGATACTTATATATTATGTTTACAGATATTTTCTTGATGCAGTATATGATTATAATGTTCTGCTTAAGATGAAGGGGGCGGCTGTTGGACTTCTTGCACTTAAGATGATGGATGTAGCGGACTGGTATCTTAACGGTAAAAAGCTTGAATTCGTAAGGCAGGTTGATCTTGCGCATTTATATTCAAGGCAATATGAACATTCTTATTACAACTATGAAGAATATAATAAGTTCTTTATGACTAAGAGAAAATATAGCTATGAGAATATTATAGCACAGTTGTTTATGCTGGAGTAGAAGCATTCAAAGAATATATAAGACATTATGCATTTTAAAGCAGATGTCCATGAAAGGAATGAAATTAACTATGAAAATGATACTTAAGTATCTGGAAAAACTTAAGAAGGAATGTGTTCTTGCACCTCTTTTTAAGATGCTTGAGGCACTTTTTGAACTTTTTGTGCCACTTGTTGTGGCATCGATTATAGACAGGGGTATAGCCAGTCAGGATACAGGTTATATCGTTAAATCCTGTCTTATGTTACTTTTACTTGCAGTTATAGGACTTACGTGTTCCATAACAGCACAGTATTTCAGTGCGAAAGCAGCAGTTGGATGTGCAACAGGTATAAGGCATGCACTTTTTAAGCATATCCAGTCACTTTCATTCACAGAGCTTGATGAGCTTGGTACTTCAACGCTGATAACACGTATGACAAGCGATATTAACCAGGTACAGAATGGTGTAAATCTGGTGCTTAGATTGTTTTTACGTTCACCATTCATAGTGTTTGGTGCCATGATCATGGCATTTACCATAGATGTTAAGGCAGCACTTGTGTTTGCAGCAGCTATCCCGGTGCTTGCTGTTATTGTGTTTGGAATCATGGTCGGTACAAGACCTTTATATAAAAGGGTTCAGGCAGGCCTTGATACCATACTAGGTATAACCAGAGAGAATCTTACTGGTGTAAGAGTCATAAGAGCGTTTAACAAGCAGGATGATGAGCTTAAGCATTTTAAAGAGAAGAATGAAGAGCTTAATCATCTTCAGAAGTTTGTAGGTAAGATATCAGGACTTATGAATCCACTTACTTATGTAGTTGTAAATGTTTCAATCATAGCACTTATATGGATAGGTGGCGTGAGGGTTAATCAGGGAGCTTTAACACAGGGACAGGTTGTGGCACTTTATAACTACATGTCACAGATTCTTGTGGAGCTGATTAAGCTTGCTAATCTTATAATCAATATAACTAAGGCTCTTGCATGTGCAGGACGTATACAGTCAATATTTGATGTTAAACCAGGTATGCAGGATGGAACAGCCAGTGTGAGGGAATCTGATGATGAAGTGCCGGTAGTAGAGTTTAAAAATGCTGCACTTACGTATAGTGGAGCCGGTGATACAAGTATAGCAGGTGTAAGCTTTAAGGCGTACAGAGGCCAGACTATAGGTATCATAGGTGGTACAGGCTCTGGTAAGTCAAGTCTTGTAGGACTTATTCCAAGATTTTATGATGCCACAGAGGGAGAAGTTCTTATAGATGGTGTCAATGTTAAGGATATAAAGTTAGAAGAATTAAGAGATAAGGTCGGCATAGTCATGCAGAAGGCTGTGCTGTTTAAGGGCAGTATAAGAAACAACATGCAGGTTGCCAAACAGGATGCAACTGATGGTGAGATAGATGAGGCACTTGCCATAGCACAGGCGAAGGAGTTTGTTGATAAAAAAGACGGGCGTCTTGACTATATGATAGAGCAGGGTGGAAAGAATCTTTCAGGTGGTCAGAGGCAGAGACTTACAATAGCAAGAGCTGTTGTTAAGAAGCCAGATGTCCTTATACTTGATGACAGCGCATCAGCACTTGATTTTGCAACAGATGCAGCACTTAGAAAGTCAATCAGGACAATGCCAAACAATCCTACTGTATTCATAGTATCACAGCGTTCAGCATCACTTATGCATGCAGATAAGATTATCGTACTTGATGATGGTAATGTGGCAGGAATCGGAACACATAGTGAACTGTTAGCAAACTGTGAGGTTTACAGGGAAATATATAATTCACAGTTTAAATCAGCTAAGGGTGCATAAATTATCAGGATGGTCGAAAGTTTAAAAGCTTGTGTAGGAAATGGAGTAGTTATGAAAGATAATAAAGATAGGAAGAAAGCCCAGAAGGGCACGCTTTTAAAGGTTCTTAAAAGAATAAAAAAGTATAGCGGATTTCTTATATTGTCTATACTTATGGCAGCAGTGTCAGTAGCATCAACTTTATATGTTCCTATTCTTGTCGGACGTGGAATAGATCATATAGTAGGACCTGGCAATGTTGATTTTGCAGGTATAAGCAGGATTCTTGTGACGATAGGAGTTATAGTTGCTATAACAGCACTGTCACAGTGGATAATGAATATATGTAACAACAAGATAACATATCATGTAACAAGAGATATACGAGATGAGGCTATGGAAAGGATACAGAAGCTTCCACTTAGGTATATAGATGGACAGTCTTATGGTGATATAGTGAGCCGTGTCATAGCCGATGTTGATCAGTTCGCAGATGGACTTCTTATGGGATTCACACAGTTTTTCTCAGGAGTTCTTACTATAGTTGGAACACTTGTATTCATGCTTACAATTAATGTGAGGATAACACTTGTAGTAGTACTTATCACACCAGTATCCTTCTTTGTAGCAAGCTTTATAGCAAAGAAAACATTTTCAATGTTTAAGCTTCAGTCTGAAACAAGAGGTGAGCAGACAGCCTTTATAGATGAGATGATAGGTGGAGAAAAGGTTGTAAAGGCGTATGGTTATGAAGAAGAAGCAGTAGCACGCTTTGACGAGATTAATGAAAGGTTACAGAAATACTCATTAAGAGCAATCTTCTTCTCATCAATCACTAATCCATCAACAAGATTTGTTAATAGTCTTGTATATGCTGGTGTTGCTGTATCAGGTGCATTTATAGCTATATCAGGTGGAATCACAGTAGGACAGCTATCAAGTTTTCTAAGCTATGCCAACCAGTATACCAAGCCATTCAACGAGATATCAGGTGTCATAACAGAGCTTCAGAATGCACTTGCATGTGCGGCAAGAATGTTTGAGCTTATAGAAGAAGAGCCAGAGCTTCCAGATGCTGAAAATGCAGCAGATATAAAGGAGGTTGATGGAAGGGTTGACCTTAATAACGTATACTTCTCATACACACCGGATAAGAAGCTTATAGAGGACTTTAATCTTCATGTAAAGAAAGGTCAGAGAATAGCTATAGTTGGACCTACAGGCTGTGGAAAGACAACAGTTATTAATCTTTTAATGAGATTCTATGATGTTAATTCGGGAAGCATAGATGTGTCAGGTACAGATATCAGGGATATGACAAGATATTCATTAAGACATGGTTTTGGAATGGTTCTTCAGGAAACATGGCTTAAGGCAGGAACTATAAGAGAGAATATCGTCATGGGCAAGCCTGATGCAACTGAGGAAGAGATTATACAGGCAGCAAAAGCTTCATATTCATATGGTTTCATAAAAAGACTTCCAAATGGTTTTGATACAGTTATAGGTGAGGATGGAGGAAGCCTGTCACAGGGTCAGAAGCAGCTTTTATGCATAACAAGGATTATGCTTACACGCCCACCTATGCTTATACTTGATGAAGCCACATCATCTATAGATACAAGAACAGAAATCAGGATACAGAACGCATTTGCAAAGCTTATGGAGGGAAGAACGAGCTTTATCGTAGCACACAGACTTTCAACTATACAGTCAGCAGATGTGATACTTGTTATGAAGGATGGACACATCATAGAAAAAGGCAATCATGAAGAACTTCTTGCAGCAGGTGGTTTCTATAAGACACTTTATGAGAGTCAGTTTGATACTGTTACAGCATAGTAATACAATGTTAGGAAAGTGATTATGAAAATATTTCTTACAGATATATCAGATATGAATGATGACATTATGAATAAAGGACTTAAACTTGTACCAGCTTACAGAAAAGATAAAATAGAGCGGTACAGGTTTATGGAAGATAAAGAAAGAAGCCTCGCTGCGGGGCTTCTTCTTAATTATGCAACGAAGCTTTACAGTATATATATGTCATATGCCGGTGAGATTGAGCTAAAGACAGCTTCAGATGATATATTTAACGTAAAACTGGATGAACTGGTGAAAAGCTATGACACTTCATATGATTATAATATAGAATATGCAGGAAATGGAAAGCCTGTATACAGTGGTCTGGATACACATTTTAACTTATCCCATGCAGGCACTTGTGTAGTGTGTGCAGTATCAGACAGACCAGTTGGAATAGATATTGAAAGACCAAGAAAAAATGCTATAAAGGTTGCAGAAAGATTCTTTACACAGGCAGAATGTGACTGGATAGGTGATGATATCTTAAGATTTGCCCGTATATGGACACTTAAGGAGGCATATGCAAAGCTTACAGGAGATGGAATTGCTGGTACAGTATCAAAAGTGGAGTTCAGGCATGAGACGTCTGCTAATATGACATTAGTTGTAAATATGTATATATCTGGAAAAAAAGCAGATAATATAAAAATATATGAACTTAATATTATTAAGCAGAAGTACGTTATATCTGCCATGGAATACATTAAAAACTAACGATTGTTATAAAATTAAAATCTATAGTTTTTTTATTAAAAAAGGGGTAGAAATTAAAAAAAAATGACTGTATAATGTAGAAAAAATTTTGCGACGAAGAAGTAGCCGGTAGTAATATGTGTACTGCCGGATATTTGTTTTTTCGTGGTTTATGTGAACTGCAGAGTGGTTCACACAGGTATCATATTATGCTAAACGGACGTGCCATATGGCAGACAGGAGGAAAAATGGCTGTAAAGTATGTATTTGTAACAGGCGGTGTTGTTTCAGGACTTGGAAAAGGTATAACAGCAGCATCATTAGGAAGATTATTAAAAGCACGTGGATTCAAAGTAACTATGCAGAAGTTTGATCCATATATAAACATTGATCCAGGTACTATGAACCCTATACAGCACGGTGAAGTATTCGTAACAGATGATGGTGCAGAGACAGATCTTGACCTTGGGCATTATGAAAGATTCATAGATGAGAGCCTTAACAAGAATTCTAACGTTACAACAGGTAAGGTATACTGGTCAGTGCTCCAGAAGGAACGTAGAGGAGACTTCGGTGGGGGAACAGTACAGGTTATCCCACATATCACTAACGAGATAAAGAGTCGCTTTTACAGAGATTACTCAACAGATGAAACTAAGATTGCTATTATCGAGGTAGGTGGAACTGTAGGTGATATCGAGTCACAGCCATTCCTTGAGGCTATAAGACAGTTCCAGCGTGAGGTAGGCCGTGAGAATGCTATACTTATCCATGTAACACTTATCCCATATCTTAAGGCATCAGGTGAAATGAAGACGAAGCCAACACAGGCAAGCGTTAAGGAGCTGCAGGGAATGGGAATACAGCCAGATATCCTTGTGTGCCGTACAGAGCATCCACTTGAACCAGGTATCAAGGATAAGATTGCATTATTCTGTAATGTGCCTAAGTCACATGTATTACAGAATCTTGATGTTGAGATTCTCTATGATGCTCCACTTGCTATGGAAGAAGAGCATCTTGCACAGGTAGCATGTGAGTGTCTTGAGCTTGAGTGCCCAGAACCAGATCTTGATGAATGGAGAGCTATGTGTAAGGCATGGAAGAATCCAACAAAGAAGGTTACAGTTGCACTTGTTGGCAAGTATATCCAGCTTCATGATGCATATATTTCAGTTGTTGAAGCACTTAAGCATGGCGGCGTAGCTAACTCATGTGATGTAACTATCAAGTGGGTGGATTCAGAGACAGTTACAGCAGATAATGCGGCCCAGATTCTTTCAGATGTATCAGGTATTCTTGTGCCAGGAGGCTTCGGTGACCGTGGTATAGAAGGCAAGATACAGGCTATAAGATATGCAAGAGAGAATAATATTCCATTCCTTGGTCTTTGCCTTGGTATGCAGCTATCTATTGTTGAGTTCGCAAGAGATGTCATCGGATATGATGATGCACACAGTGTAGAGTTAAAGCCAGATACAACACATCCTGTTATCCATCTTATGCCAGATCAGGAAGGTATTGACGATATCGGTGGAACTTTAAGACTTGGTTCATACCCTTGCGTGCTTGCCAAGGATTCTAAGGCATATCAGTTATATGGAGAGGAAACTATCCATGAAAGACACAGACACAGATATGAAGTAAATAATGACTACAGAAAAGTTCTTGTTGAAAATGGTATGCAGCTTTCAGGTATCTCACCAGACGGAAGAATCGTTGAGATGGTAGAAATAAAGGATCATCCTTGGTTCATAGCAACACAGGCTCACCCAGAATTAAAGTCAAGACCTAACAGGCCACACCCATTATTCAGAGGATTCATTGGTGCGGCACTTGAGTATCAGGAAAAGAATAACTAAGAGCGTGGCAATGAGAATTTGTGAGCAAAGGAAAGAAAATACATTAATTAGAGCATAATAAAAACGTCCACAGTTGGAAATTTGATTTCTGACTGTGGACTTTTTATGTACGGTGAACTTTTGAAAATTGGACGATAAATTTAACATCAAAAAATGTCACGTTTTAATATTGATTTCGTTATATTAATAAAGAGAAACTTATACGTTGATTACATATAAAACTTAAGGAAAAAGATGGAAATAAATAAAAAAGCTAAAATGGAGCAATTATATTCCCTTTATGAGTCAGCCGTCTATGCCATTGCTTATTCAATATTGAATAATGTTGAGCAGGCAGAAGATGTAACACAGGATACATTTTTAAAGATATATTCTTATCTTGATGATATAGAAGAAGTTGGCTCTAAGAGAACGAAAGTATTTATTACAAAGATAGTAAAAAACACAGCTATAGATATATATAGAAAAAATCAAAAAATATCAACATACAGTGAGAACATTGAAGATACTATGAGCGAGGATACAGACCCTGCCAATATAGTAGAAAGGCAGCTTGTAACATTATATAAGCTTGATGCACTTGATAGTGCAATGTCTGATATTTCTGATTATCTGCGTAAGATTATTACAATGAAATATGGCTATGAATTAAAGATGACGGAAATAGCGGATATATTAGGAAAAGATAGCGCAACAATAAGAAAACAGATGGAAAGAGCTAGAAAATATCTTGCGGAAAAGTTAGAAAATGTAACGGAGGATATAAGATGACTGATAACAAAAACATTTTTACCAATAATAAAAAAAGTGATAATCAGAATGTTAAAGATAATCTGCTTATAGATGAATTGGATACTTACAGTGATTATGTACACGAATTTTCAGATAGTTACAAGAATAGAAAAGAAGAATTTCTTAGAAGTCTGGAAAGTGTAAATGAACATAAAGCAACAGGCAAAGAAAATACTGTAATAAAAAATTTAAATAATAATAGAAAAATAAGTTCAATAAGAAGTATTAAGAGGGTATTTACAAGAAAATATGACAGGATTGCGGCTGCGGTAATATTCGCAATGATATTAATTCCGTGTACAGTATTAGCGGCAGAGAAGATAGTTAGTTACTATAATATTAATATTAAAAAGACTGGAAATTACAGCTATGATTTAGGCTTGAGAAAAGACAGCGATTATAATGCAAATACTAAATTTCATACAAATGTAAAAATAAATTTCAATACAGATTTAAGTGGTTACGATATAGAAACAGATGGAAGCAATTATAAGCTTTCGTATGCAGGAAATGATAATTTAAAAGATAAAAATATATCGGTAATGCTTATAGGACTTAATGACAATGAAGATATACAGCTTAAATATATAACTGGTGTAAAAGAAACAGAATATAGTGATAAGAAAGTAGTATGGTTTACGCATAGTTATGGGGAAAATGTTGTAAATAATAATAATGGTAATTACGTTAGTGATATATTTGCAATATATAGTGATTATGGATATGCAATAGAGATAAAAGCACAGAATAATACATCAGAAGATTTATTACAGGAATTAATTAAGAATATTGAACTTGTGGAATGTGATGAAAGTGAAGCGGCAAAGGCTAATTACAGGATATATAGGGATGAGTATGTGAAGGAAGATAATGAGGACATATATGCAGGTGAGTATACTGATATAAGTTATAAATTAAATGATAAATTTAATATGCCGGATATGGATATGTATAGCAGTAATAAGCTTGAATATACAGTTAATAATTATACAGTTATAAGTTCAATACAAGATTTGGAAGACAGTCTGATTAATGAAGAAAACAATAATATATCAGATAAGAGTAACTGGATTTCATCAGAATTATCATGTGAATTAATTAATGAGGATGGAACATTTATTAAATATAAAAGACCTGTAACTTATAATATGGGCGATGGGGTGAGCACACTTAATTCATATTATGAAGCAGAAAATATATCGATAAGATTGGTATTAGTGGATATAAGTGTTGAGAATACAAGTGATGAGTACATACAGAATGTAAGACTTATACCTCAGATATGTAGTCTGTACAGACATAATGGCAAGCTTATGATACCAAGGGAATGTTATTCTAACAGCTTTGTTAATAGTGAGGGATATCCATTGTGTGTAATGTTCAAGTCTTCATCGGGAATAGTCAGAGATGCACAAAGTGTTAATAGAACAAGTGTTAATCCTGATGAAAACATACATATAATAGCGGGATATCTTGTAGATGAGGACAGGCTTGATGATATGCTTTTATTTTATAATTCGTATGGAAGTCTGGCATACAAAAAAGGAAAGCTGGCGGGTATTAAGCTGAAATAAAATAGGAAACAGCCACAGAAAGGAGGGGAAAGGTTTGTATAGCTGATGTTATACAAGCCTGTAGAGTATATGAAGAAGTGTATAGTGTGTGTAACTGTGGTAATGCTTATTATATTGTGTGGATGTAATAAGCAGAAAGCTACAGATATAGTTATAGATAATTCCAGATATTCACAGACAACAAAAGCTGACAATCCGTACAAAGACCAGCAATCAGAAAACACAACAGAAAATTCACTTACAAGTATGGAAGCAAATGCAGTTGAACATTATGGTGGTGTGTATAAATGTAATGACCGTGTAAATATTTCAGATTTTGAAATAATGGTTCAGAAAGTAATAATTGATAAGACTTATGATGAAATAGAACTGGAAGCATCACAATATTTTAAGACAGAGTGGATACAGAAAGGTTCACTTAGTAATTATAATTCGGAGAATATGAGCCTTGTGTATGTGTATATAAAAGTAAAGAATATTGCCAGCAGTACAGCAGAGTGTCCGATAGGAATGGCAAGCATAGGCAATTATTATGATGATAATAAATATTACCGTTTATCTGAATGTGCGGCAATATATCCATCTTCATATGAAAGGACAACACATTGTTTATATGATGATATAAATGCAGGTGAAGAAAAAGTATATATTGTTTTATTTAAGGTGCTAGACAACTATACAGACAATGATGGCAGTTATAGTCAGTTGCTTATAAATCCTTGTCTTGAATTAGAAATAAATCCAGCTACTCAAGGAAAAAAAGCACCATTAGTAATATTGGATAATATATCAAGAGAGAGAATAGGAATTCCTGGTTAATTATAGAAAGGAACAAAACTATGAGGATAGGTGCATTGTTAAGAATAGAAGTGGAAAGAGCTTTTAAAAGCAGGATGTTTTGGCTAATGTTGTTGTTGGGGATTATAATAACAGGAATAGAATTTGTTATAGCCCCGTTAAGATACAGTAAAGATATAATAGGTGCATTTGATGGAAGCATAGGAAATACTATCAATACAGTGTTTAATTCGTGGTTTTTCTCATTGCAGAAAAATGCAATTCCGCTTAGACAGTTATATATTATGATAATGCCGCTTATGGCAGTATTCGCATATGGTTATAGTGCAGTTTCTGATATAAAGAGTGGGTATATAGAAAATATATATACCAGAATTGATAAAAAATATTATCTTATAGTTAAATGTGTAGTTTCACATATAGCTGGAGGAATAGTTGTTGTAGTTCCGTTGTTGATGAATTTGATAGCCTGTTCAATGATACTGCCTTCAGTAAAAATGCAGGCAGTAGTTGGATTTTATGAACCACGGGGATTTAGTCTTTTATCAGGCGTAGCATATACACATCCGTATATTTATATATTTATTGAATTGATGATTATATTTTTTTATACCGGCTTATTTACCACTTTTAGTGTTATGTTAAGCCAGATAGTTCCAGTGTATTTTATAACAATGATATTTCCATTTCTTCTTAATTATTTTTGCTATATAATTCAGGGATTTTTTAATTTAGAAAAATACAATCCTATCAGAATAATGACGGTTGGATATTCATATAATAACACGTTATTGAACCTGATTATTGAATACATAATAATATGTGGCATTACATTTGCTGTATATATGTATAGGGGGATGCATAATGAAGTTTTATAAGAATTTTAAATTAAACAGAAGGATTAAGCTGATTGCTATAGGTATTTGCATAGCTGTAATGGTACTTGTGTGGGTAGTCAATTATATTAAGATAAATGCGGCATTTCCAGAAGCACAAGAAGTTATTTATACATGTGAAGATGCCTTGGAAGTTGAAGGGCTTAATATTGAACTTGAGGAAAGTGAACTTATGGATAATGCAGAGCAGACAATAACTAAGTTCACAGATGAGAATATAATAACAAAGCTGAAAAAAAGTAAAAAAGATTATAGATATATATATGTAAGGCTTAATGTATGCAACCAGTCAGATGAGGATAAAGATATTGAGGCGTTAATTTATAATTTTGTTATGGAATGTATGCCATCTGGATGGAGTAACGGAGCAAGCAGTGAGTGTAATAAGGTCAAATTAAAGTCGGGGGAAAGTACAGATATAAAGATGGCATATGCTCTTAATGTGCCGGAAAATGCTGATATATCAAAAGAGGAATTTCATCTTGTATACCGTACCTATCCTCAAAAAATTATGTTTGTATTAAATATATAAAGTGGGTAGATGAATATAAATATGTTATTGAAGAAAAATGGTTTTAGAACAGCAGAATATGAGATGAAATTAAGAAAAGAAATATTGATTTTATGTGAAATTCTTATAATTGCTGCATTTATTTATACATATATAGTGTATGGAATTAGCTATCCAGACAAAGGAGAGGTATGTATATATGATAATATTTTATATAGTGAATATTATGGTTTTGAAATGATACTGCTTATTTTTTTGTCTGTTATAATTCAGGCAGATTTAAGAAGCAGTCATAGATGTGCAGTTATTATCCGCTATAAAAGCATAAGGCATTATTGGAATAATATTTGCAAAAATATAATGGCAAAATGTATGGAAATGACAAGTATTCTTCTGACTAATATTATTGGGTTATGTATTATATTAAAAATATTTAATGCACATATTAAAATATGTAACTGGGATATGGAGAATAGCAGATTTAGATTTGTATCAGGTTATATTATGGAAAAATGTCCATCTGTATATGAAATGGCTGTATATTTAAGTGTGCAGATATTTTCAATATTGTTTATAACAGTTATTATTTCGCAGATTGTATATTGGATAAGCAGTAATAAAAGTATTGGAATGTTGGCTTCAATTATATGGGTATGTCTTGACAGATATACATATTTGACCAAAGTGTTGTTTAGCAGAATTACAATGATGCCGGGACAGATGGTTAGAAAATATGGTATTGGACCAGTGAGGTGTCTTTTATATCCTGCGCTTCTGTGTTTGATAATATATATAATTTCACTGTGTATTGTGCAAAAAAAAGACATTATGTATAAGGAATAATGATATGGTTTTATTAGATATCAAAGAGGGGATATTACGGAAGTTTTATAAATATATTGTTATAATTGTTATAACCCTATTAATTGCAGTTATGTACATATATACATACAATAATTTGGTACTGGAAGGGAAAATAGATAATACAGGTTTTACAATAGCTGACATATGGATATATTGTTTCAGGGGAAAGCTGATACAGGTATCCAACGGGATATCGGAACTGCCATCAGCTGTATATCTTTTATTTCAGTTAATTATAGCATTTGTTATAGGTGATTATGCAAGGAAAGATTATGACAGCAGGGCAAGATATATAATAATCAGAACAAAGAGCAGAATAAGCTGGATTACAGGAAAGATGGTCTGGGTATGGTGTGCTTTATCAATGGTGTATTTGTGTATGCTTGCAACGCTTGAATTAGTCTGTATAATTCATTCACAGGGCAATATTGGCTGTGCTATTAATACAGAACTTGCATATAGGATTACAGGTGTTGAATTAGCATATAACTATGATACATCGGTTGTGTTTTTTAAGCTGTTGATAATGTCGTATATAACTTCATTGGCACTGGGGAGCTTACAGTTAATGGTATCATTTATAATTAATTCAGAAGTAGGATATATGATGATAGTTGTGGTCGTTATATTATCTGCATATATCAGAAATGCTTTGTGCATAGGCAATGCTTTTATGTATGTTAATATATCTTATATTTCAGGGGGAATAATAAATCCCTTGCATATTATAGCTGTAAGTTGTCTTGTCAGTATGATAAGTAATATTATATTGATTAAAAAGTTCAGGCGGATAGACATATTTTAAAATGGTTTTTGGCTGGTAAGTATATTTTAATTCTTAATAAAAAATAAATAGTGTAAAACCTTTGATTAGAGGTTGATTTATAAATATTCCTTCTTTATAATGAGTAATGTCTGTTAATGGCAGACTATGAGAGTATAAAGAAACTAGGAATGGAGACACAGGATGGATAATTACAACAACGGTAATAATTACGGTGGTGGTAATAACAACAATAACCGTGACAACAGAAACGGCAACAATAACAATAAAAAGCCAAAGAATGTCAATCTTATTGTGTTTGTTATAATAGCTGCGGTTATAACTTTTATCGGTATAACTATGCTTAACAGCATGTTAAAGAATGCCACATATAAGGAAATATCTTATAACCAGTTCATAGAGATGGTGAATAATGATCAGGTTAAGAAGGTTGCACTTGAGCAGGATAGAATTCTTATAACACCTACAGATGATGCCCAGGAAAATAATGGTGTTAATAAGCTGGGTTACACATATTATACAGGATATGTTAATGATGACAGTCTTGTATCGCTTCTTAAGAGAAAAGGAATTGAATTCACAGGATATATACCAGATTCAAGTTCTTCTATAGTAGAGTTCCTTGTTGTGTATGTTCTTCCATTCCTTTTCATATATGTTATATTTGCTTTTGTATACAGAAGAATATCCAAAGGCGGCGGTATGATGGGCGGCATGGGTGTCGGCAAGAGTAACGCTAAGGTATATGTACAGAAAAAAACAGGTGTTACATTTAAGGATGTAGCAGGACAGGATGAGGCAAAGGAGTCACTTACTGAGATAGTTGATTTCCTTCATAATCCGGATAAGTATTCAAAGATAGGTGCCAAGCTTCCAAAGGGTGCTCTTTTAGTAGGTCCTCCTGGAACAGGTAAGACACTTCTTGCAAAGGCTGTAGCCGGTGAAGCGAATGTTCCATTCTTTTCACTTGCAGGTTCAGATTTCGTAGAGATGTTTGTAGGTGTAGGTGCTTCACGAGTAAGAGATCTTTTCAAGGAAGCTACTAAGCAGGCTCCTTGTATTATATTCATAGATGAGATAGATGCCATAGGTAAGAGCCGTGATTCAAGATATGGCGGCGGTAATGATGAGCGTGAGCAGACACTTAATCAGCTGCTTGCAGAGATGGATGGTTTTGATTCATCTAAGGGTATATTCATACTTGCAGCAACTAACAGACCAGAGGTTCTTGATAAGGCTTTACTTAGACCAGGACGTCTTGATAGAAGAGTTATAGTAGATAAGCCAGATCTTAAGGGACGTATTGAAACACTTAAGGTTCACTCTAAGGATGTTCTTATGGATGATACAGTTAACTTTGAAGAAATCGGACTTGCAACAAGTGGCGCTGTAGGTTCTGATCTTGCCAATATGATTAATGAAGCTGCTATTGCAGCTGTTAAGGCGGGAAGAAAGTATGTATCACAGAAGGATCTTTTCGAAGCTGTAGAGGTAGTTATAGCAGGTAAGGAAAAGAAGGACAGAGTACTTAGTAAGGAAGAAAAGCAGACAGTTGCTTATCACGAGGTTGGTCATGCACTTGTTACAGCACTTAAGAAGGATTCTGAGCCAGTTCAGAAGATTACCATTGTTCCTAGAACTATGGGTTCTCTTGGATATGTTATGCAGGTTCCAGAGGAAGAGAAGTATCTTCAGAATAAGGATGAGCTTATGACAAGACTTGTTACTTTAGTAGCGGGCCGTGCAGCAGAAGAGATTGTTTTTGGCAGGGTTACTACTGGTGCTGCCAACGATATAGAAAAGGCTACCAAGATAGCAAAGGCCATGATAACACAGTATGGTATGTCAGACAGATTCGGTCTTATGAATCTTGCTACTGTTGATGATCCATATCTTAACGGTAATGCAAGACTTGACTGTTCAGATGAAACAGCAGCTCAGATAGATGAAGAAGTTAAGAATATGCTTAAGGAGTGCTATGAAGAAGCTAAGCAGCTTCTTACAGAGAACAGAGATGTACTTGATAAGATAGCTCATTATCTGTATGACCATGAAACTATCACAGGTAAGGAGTTTATGAAGATATTCAGAGAAGTCAAGGGACTTCCTGAGCCTACAGATACAACAGGCTTTACTCATTCTGAAAAGGTTGCAGAAAGCGTAACATTTAACGAAGATGGAAGCTATTCATCAACACTTAATGGTCCTAGTGAGACAGATATCTGGAAGGGTATCGGTGATGTTAATACTGAGAAGGATGACAATTGTTCGATTGGTGAATCTTCACAGGGTGCAGATGTTTCTAATGCCGATCATCAGAGTGCGGATGCAGTTGGTAAATCTGGAGAATAAAGCCAAGAAAGCCAAGTAGGTCAGATTGATAATCAAAAGGCAATCAAAAGGCAATCAAAAGGCAATTAAAAGGCAGTTGAGAGATAATTGAAAGACAATTGAGAAACCGTTGAGAGACAATTCCCAAAAGCGAAATTAGTAATAAATATCAAAATATAAAAATCTATCATAATATTATTGCTTAGAATTGAAAAAAAGGCTATACATGCCATACTTAACATAGATTCTGAGCAGTAATATTATGAACTTTTAATTCTAAATGTAAGTTCTAATTCAAGTTCCCAATAAAATAAATATGAATAAATAAATATAAATTGAAATTTATAGCAAAAAAATATGGATTTAATAATTTGATAAGAAAATTATTAAGAATCTGTATATTGTTTAATATGATTTGTTATTGCATTGGACAGAAAATTGACCTGAATAGAAGAAATAACGAATAGGGTCACAAAATAAGAAGAGAGAGGAGAGCGAAAAGTGACCCAGAAATAGAAAAAGGCAAATAGGGTCACAAAATAAGATGAAAGATGAGGTGAAAAAGTGACTCAGAAATAGAAAAAGGTAAATAGGGTCACAAAATAGGATGAAAGATGAGGCGAAAAAGTGACTCAGAAATAGAAAAAGGTAAATAGGGTCACAAAATAAGATAAGAGAGGAGGGCGAAAAGTGACCCAGAAATAAAAAAAGGCAAATAGGGTCACAAAATATGAAATAAGAGAAAAGAGGTATGTTTCATATAACTGAATTAATAAATGAAGTTAGGTTTTAGCGAAAAAATATAATAGAATTAGAGGAGACAAGTGTTATGGTTGGAATGAAGGATATGCTTACTAGCGAAAAAATGTATTTAGAGGAAGTTATAAAAAAAGCAAAGCTGCAGTTGAAGAAAGCTGGTATACAAGGAGATATATTAGAAAACAAGTTAAGGATATCAGTTGATAAAGAGCGCATAAGATATTATAAATGTACTCCGGATAATAAAAAGGGAAGTTATATACTAAAAAAAGATTTAGAGGTTGCAAAAAAACTGGCTCAGAATGAGTATAATTATAAATTATTAAAACGAGCACAAAAAAGATTGAAACAGATAGAAGATATACTAGAAGATTATGAGGATGATGAGATAGACAATTGTTTATATAAAGAACATATTGCAAAGCAAAGGTTGATAACCCCATTAGAACCGACTTGGGAAAGTAAACTTAACGAATGGGAAAAAACTGAATATAAAGGAAAAGAATTGAATGATGATACAATGGAAATATATACGCAGAAAGGGGTGCAAATGCTAATATAAGAATGTAGGAATTATGGCATATAAAAATGTCGGAAAACCTACATTCTTATTTTGTATTTATAGATGTATTGTTACACTTCCTTTTGGAGGTGAACATTACATGAATAACAATCTTAAAGGAGAACTGGCAGTTATGGACAGTCTTGGTATCAAGCCCAACTATGCTGCTCTGGGAAGAAAGTATGGTATGGACTGGCGAACAGTTAAGAAATACCACAATGGTTATGAAGGGAGGCCTGATAAACGAAATAAAGGAAGCAAATTAGATGAATTCAAAAATGAAATAGCAGATAAACTAGCAATCAAAAGAATTACAGTCCAGGGCGTATATCAGTTTATGTTAAGGAAATATGGTGCAAAACGGATAGGTTCATATTCCAACTTCAACAGATACGTTACTGTAAATAAGCTGAAACAGAAAGCTAAATCACAAGGACACCCAAAATTCGAAAAGAACCCGGGAGAACAGGCACAGGTAGACTGGAAGGAGGATATCAGCATTACTAACATATATGGCGAGAAATTCGTTATAAATGTTCTGCATACAACACTGAAATATTCAAGATACGCACATCTTGAAATGACAGCACAAAAGAGATTTGATGATGTTGCAAGAGGACTTATTAACAGTTTTAGAAAATTCGGAGGTGTTCCAAAAGAATTGCTTTTTGACAACATGGCGACAGTTTCCAATACAAATGTGACGCCGAAAAAGCCTACAGATTCTATAATGCAGATGGCAAAAGACTTTGGCTTTAAAGTGCGGCTGTGTAAAGCACGCTCAC
>ENA-OPWR01000424-OPWR01000424.1-human-gut-metagenome-genome-assembly--contig:-NODE-424-length-38850-cov-2.966619_pt1 | contig 38850 bp, 29 predicted proteins | sample MGYA00241507_ERZ502006 | MGnify/ENA primary metagenome ERZ502006 (study PRJEB25962, sample SAMEA2043041) | human gut metagenome | biome: human gut; feature: human-associated habitat; material: faeces...
ACACCTGCGAGATGTGCCGCCATACCTGCTGCGGCAATGATTACGCCAAAACCGTTCTTTTTAGCCTCTGCCGAAAACTTAATTGCCGCATCGGGAGTACGGTGTGCGCTCATTACATGAACCTCATACTCTACGCCAAATTCTTTGAGTTTACTGACAGCCTTTGATACTACGGGAAAATCACTGTCGGAGCCCATAATAATTGCAACCTTTTTCATAATTACTCATAGCCTTTCCGCCCACTTGATAAATTGCCGCAAAAACCGTGCCGTGGGCAGACAAAGTCAGGACATATATGCCAATTTATGCTTTAAATCGACATAAATAAAGCATTACTAATTAATTATATAAAAAAATCGGTTAAAATTCAATAGTCAGGCGAAATTATTTTTAAAATACCGCCAAAAAGCAAAAAGTGACTGTGCAAAGCATAGCCACTTCATGATATTAATTAATCTCGGAAACATCTTTTCCCTGTTCGATTTTCATGTCGTTGTCGGGATCTGTAGCATCAAGATACGGTCTTTCGTTGGAAATTATACCCTCGGTTGTAACTCCCGCCTCTGCAGCCTTTTTCATACCCGGAAAAAGAAATTCCATCTTTTCATTATCGAATTTTTCATCGAGATATTCTTCAAAGCTGTTTGACGCAGGCACTCCCTCTGTTCTCTGAGTCCATCTTGCCGTAGCTGTTACGGACATAAAGCCGTTGAATGCCATGAATACAATCAGAAATGTTGTAATAATTGCACCTGCTCTTTTAGGAATCTTTTCAATAAGCTTTGCTGTCCACGGATACAGATAACGCACCCAGACAAGACCGAGGAATCCCCAGATAAGGGCATACATAAGATTAGTTCTGCCGTCAAGGTTAAACGGAGTGTCACTGTAGTCCCATGAAACCGTGCCGAACATCTGCTCCTGCAACCACGAACAGAAATACTCAAAACCTGCTCCGACAAAAGCACTTATCACAAAAACAAGCGTATCATTAAGCTTGTAAAGCTTATACAAAGCGGCTGTCAGAAAACACGCACCGCCGCCGTAAACAGGAATAAACGGACCGTAAACCATACCGACACGCATTTCAAAATGTCCGTCAACGCAAAACGCCCATATTGTTTCAAGAATCGTGCCGATGAAAGAACCGATCACAAACAGATAAAAAAGCTTCGTAAAACAGAATCCGTAAGCAAACGGCTTGTCATCTTTGCTTTCAAAGGTTTGTGTATATTCTTTCATATTATCCTGCTTAATCTCCTCAATTTTAGCATTAATTTGCTTTACATAAGCCATATGAGTGAGATCGGGATAAGCGTGTGCAAGTCTTTTTCTTAAAATATTCTCTGTAAAAAGTCGGTTGTAATTTTCTTCAAGTTCCTGAATTTCAACCTCTGTTGCACCTTTATCCATAAGCTCGGAAGAATTTTTAAGCTTTGCAATTCTTCTGAGCAGACGGATTGTTGTTATCATTGAAAAAACGTAATCAATTACAATAATTCCGCAGAAGCAAAGAACAAGAATAAGACTTACCCAGAAAGGAATTGCTTCAACGGCTGTGCGAAGCACCGGAATTATCAATCCGACAAGCAGCATACCGAGCAATCCGAGAAAAAGTGCATAAGGAAAAGTTATATAATTGCCTATGCTGAATTTCGAGGAAGAAAAATCCCATGGCTTGAATTTGAGAGTTTTTTCTACAAGCACACCGACCACAACCATAAGTGCAGATAATATCAGAGTTGAACCGATGAATAAAATCAGCTTGCTGTTTTCAAACGGTTTTAGTGCCGTATAACAAATAACCGCCGAAAATCCGTACATAGGGCAAAACGGCGATGTCAAAAAACCGTTGTTACTGAATTTTTTCTCAAGAAGAAGCGAACGAAAACTACTCGCCACCCAGCCAAAAAACGAGAAAATTACGAAGTACCACAACAGGTCGAGTAAAAATTGCATTTCCTATCCCCCACAATTTTATGCAACAAATCGGACACAGAATTCTGTGCCCGAAAAATTGCCGTAAATTTCACATTATTTATGCCTTTGGCACATCATCTTTCCAAAGTTCTTTAATTGCGGTAACATTACCCGCAAGTCCCTGAATATCTGAAGGAATGATAATCTTTGTAGCCTTGCCGTCAGCGGCTTTACCGAATGCCTCAAGAGATTTAAGCTGAATAATTCTATCGGTAGGAGAAGCCTCATTGAGCATTTTAAGTGCGTCGGCATTAGCTCTCTGAACTGTGAGAATAGCCTCAGCTTCACCCTGTGCCTCACGGATTTTCTGCTCCTTAACAGCATCGGCTTTAAGAATTGCAGATTCCTTCATACCCTCTGCAACTAGAATCTGACTGCGTTTTTCACCCTCTGCATCAAGAATTCTTGCACGGCGCTCACGCTCTGCCTTCATCTGCTTTTCCATCGCATCCTGAATTTCACGGGGCGGAAGAATGTTTTTAAGCTCGACACGGATTACCTTAATGCCCCATGCGTCGGTTGCCTCGTCAAGAATCACTCTGATTTTACCGTTGATTGTATCACGGGATGTGAGTGTGTTATCAAGTTCAAGATCACCGATGATATTACGCAATGTTGTTGCAGTAAGATTTTCTATAGCGCTGAGCGGTCTTTCTACACCGTAAGTATAAAGCTTTGGATCGGTAATTTCAAAATACACAACCGTGTCAATCTGCATTGTAACGTTATCTCTTGTGATCACGGGTTGTGGAGGGAAGTCGATCACTTGCTCTTTTAATGAAACTTTCTTTGAAATTTTGTCGATAAATGGAATTTTTACATGCAAGCCTGTTGACCAAGTTACATGATATGTTCCAAGTCTTTCGATTACATATGCGTGTGCCTGCGGTACTACCTTGACATTGCTTACGATTACTATAAGCAAAATTAAAAGGATGATACCTAAAATAATAAGTCCTAACATTATTTACCTCTCATTCTGATATTGGCTCTACAATGAGCTTTACGCCCTCTATTGCAAGAACCTTAACATTTGTTCCTTTTAAAAGCGGTGCTTTGTCGGACTTTACCGTCCAAGTTTCCGCACCAACTTTTGCCTGTGCTGTTTTGTCAATATCGGTTAAATCAGTCAGCATAAAACCGACTTGACCGATGTGGCGGTCTGCGTTTGTTCCCGTTGTCTTGTTACGCTTTTTAAAGCGTTTTACAAGCGGTCGTGTCACAATCAGCGATACAAGTGACACAACAAGGAACACCGCCGACTGGATTGTAATGTCGCTTGTAAATATAGTAGTTACTGCGGCACAAACCGAGCCGAGAACGAACCATATTGATACAAGCTGCGTTGTAAAGCCTTCGCAAAGCAACATGAATATTGCAAAGACTACCCAAACTATCGGCATATACTGCTCCATAGAGCTGTCACCCTCCTTTTCGCATAATTTTAACACAATATTATATATTAGTCAAACTATTTTATTGCTATTTTATGTGTTTTCTGTTAGATAAATTCATTTGCCTAATCGCTAAAAATGTACAATAAAATCACCCCTTATGATAATAAAGAAATTATCATAAGGGGCTGTAGTCTGATGATGTGCGATATTCGCTTTCAAAAAACAGATAAATGTAAAAAATACTTGTGAAGAATACATCTAATATTAGGATGCTCGAATGAGCCCCCTAAATTATTGCTTATATACTTTTATAGCTCCATTTAACATGATAATGAAATCAGCCAAACACTTTTTCAAGATTTTTGCCGTCTTGAGTTATTCTGTAAAGGTTAAAATATGCATTATCTGTGAAATATAGGTATTTTGAATCTACGATATAAAGACCATTCAACTCGATACCATCATTAAATATTTTAGTAGTTTTGTCAGTTGAAGTATCAATTGAATATATTCCCTTGTCTTTACCGTTTTCAACTGATAAAAACACCTTATCTTTGTAGCTGTTGATAACCATACCTGCATTTGATTTAAACAATGTATTTATAGTACCGTTTTTTAAATCCGCACAATAAACTGTTTCATATCCGTTATCAGATTGATTAACTATCATGCCGTATATCTTATCATTTACGGCAGATAAGCAGGTAATTTTGACAAAGTCACTGCTTGGAGTATAAGGAATTTTGTAAACTAACTTTCCGTTATTTGGATTATATTTACAAAGGAACAGGTTTGTAGAAGCGTCTTCTTTATCGCTTGTTCTCTTTCCTGCAACAAAATAAATATATTCATCATAAAATCGAAGATCTGAAATATAGTCAAAATCAAGGTTATCCACCGACAATATTAACTTTGTATCATTTTCATCTTGTCGGTAAAGGTTGTAGAAACCGTAAACTACCATAGTATCGCCTATAACATTGCCACTGTATAATTCAGAATAGCTGAAATAGAGTTCATCACCTACAACAAACAATTCTTCGAGCGAAGCGTTATCACTATTAGTATCAGGCAGTTTCAAATATTCCTCATAATGTTTTTGATTCAAATCATAATACTGAACAATGTCATTGTGTATATAAGGAGAAAAAATATTCTCACTGGAAACACGGTTTAAATCAAGGCATTCACTTGTAATTGCAGGACCTTTCCAATAAATTCGCTTGGTATAGTCCGAAGTGATTTCATATGTTCCGTATTTTAAAAAGTCGTTTGCCGCATTGTAATATAGTTTGTCACCAACTCTTGCCAAATTACACATTACATTTGCGCAAGTATTCATATAACTATTGTTATCCGACTCATTTTCAATCTTAACATTATGTTGCGGAACGCTGGTAAGTGAAAAATACACCACTCCTGCAACTGCAAAGAAACAAAATATCAAAGCAATAGTAATGGCTTTTAATGATTTTTTCCTTTTCATTTTAAAAACCTTTCTTAAAACCTTCGTGAACTATGTGAATATGTTACCCATTTTCCAAATTTTTTAAATTTGTTTATGGCAAATTTTGGAACAGTACCCACATGCATCAGTTGTAACTTGAATTGCACATCGTTATTATTTAAACTACCATACTTTAAATAATAAGCACTGGCTTGCAAACAATTATTAAACAATGTATCGTAAAAGTCATTTTTAGTTAATATATGAGAAAATGGTCGGTCTTTACCTTTATATTTTTTTGATGGATATCTAAACCTAACATAAATCTTTCTTTTAATGCCAAAGCTATATGAATACTGATTATTACTGATAAATTTTTTAATTTCTTTAATACTATTTTCAAAATGCCCAGAAAATTGTATAGCTTGCGTATAATTTTCGTAATAGTACAACTTACCAAATTTATTAGAATAGTTCCTGTTATAATAATTGATCTGAGCTCTTACTTTACCTGTAATTTCCCTTAGGGAAGAAGTTTCTATAAATAACAACTGAACACTTTTATCTCCCCAATAGAAATACCACCAATACCCTGATTTTTCTTTCAATAAAAGTGATGTATGCCCAGCATTCCCTAAAATAAGTGGAACACTATTTGGCGACTGTATCCACCAAGCATCTTTTCCTTCATCATCAGATTTATTTATCGCATTATTCTCACAATAAGCAAACATATTTGTGCTTAGCGGTGTGCCTGATTGAGTGTCAGCATACACATCCGCATTAACAAATCTGCCTGTGAGTGGGTCATAATAACGGCTTTGGAGATAGTACAAGCCTGTTTCTTCATCATAAACATAACTGCGATAGCGGAACGGATTCAGTTTGCCGACTGTGAGTGTGCCGTTGTCTTCGGTGAGCATATTGCCCCACGCATCGTAGGCATACTCTGCGACTGCTTTGCCGTCCTTATCAACAATTTCGGTAATATCGCCCTGCAGGTCTTTGATGTAGTAATACATAGTACCATTGCAGGAAACTGACATTACTTCACCCGAATTATCGTAATAGAAGAACAGCGTATCACTGCCCTGAGTGAGTGCGAAAAGGTTATTACTGCTGTCGTAATAATAATTAGTTTTCACTCCGTCAACAGACTTCTGCGTTCTCATTCCGTTTGAGTCATAGCTCATTTGAATAGCTTTATCGGAAGTGTTTATATTCTTGAGAATTCTTCCGTTCTCCCACTCAAAAGTCATATCATCACGGTATGTCAATGGATTGCCGTTCTTATCATATGTAATACTGTCGCCGTCAAACTCGGTGAGTTTATCTTTCCAGTTAGTATCATCATACGAATAGGTTCTTGTTTCAAGTAATTTTACAGGTACCCAGTTAGTTCCGAGTGAATACGATTCCATTTTTTGAATGTTACCGTAGTTATCATAAACTATTCTGATATAGCGACCTGTTCGGGTATCTGCATACCATACAAGCTGATTTAGTTCATCGTATGTATATACGGCTACCTTTTTACCGTTTTCATACACATTCTCTACATTACCTGTATCGTTGTAATTATAACTGTAGCCAAGCACCTTATCAGAACTCAACTTATAGCTGATTCCGCCAACCATATTGGTTGTAGCATTGCTTTCGCTACCGTGGTAATAAGAATACTGCTTTGTAAATACGGTATCGCTCTTGTTCTGTTTTGTTGTTACAGTTGACACTCTTCCGAAATCATCGGTTGATGTTTCGTTAGTTACACCGTCATTGCTTACAAATGACTTTCCGTCTTTATCTGTGCCTGTTGTAATGGTCTTTGTCTGACCGTTTACAGATGTCTTTTCAACTGTATTACCGTTAGAATCAGTAATGATGTAGTGAGTAAGACTGCCGTCTGATGATGTATGATATTCGCTTTCAAGTGAACCGTCAAATGTATAATAGTAATATGAGGTTTCACCGCTTGAATAATCAACTGCTTTTGTAACAAGACCTTGCTTGTTGTAAATCATCTCGGCAATTTTGCCTGTTTCACCTGTAATTACCGAAATATTGCCATAGTTATCGTAAGCATATTCAAGATAATCACCGTTTGCATAAGCAGTCTTTGTAAGATTACCGTTACTGTCATATGTATGACTTGCAACAGTTACATTGCCGATTTTAGTTGACACAAGATTGTAGAAAACATCGTAGTTAAATGAGTAGTCAAAACCATTGTGTGTGATTTTTGATACAGAGCCTAAACCGCTGTATGTATATAAGTTTTCAGAATCACCGTTTTTAACAGATGTAAGGTTGCCTGATGAATCATATGCGTAGCTTGTCACATTATCATCTGCATCAGTAATCGAAGTTACATTGCCGTTGACATCATAAACATAATGTGTTGTACTTCCCTGTTCATTGGTTTCGGAAGTTACATAATTGCCTGTGCTGTCATATTCAGAACTTGTCTGCATAAACGGTTTTGTTTTGTCAACAGACTCGGACAATACTTCATAATCAACATAATTGTCAACCTCTGTATCATCGTCTGAATCGTTGCCTGCACTGACTGAAGAATCATCTTTTGAATCTTCAGATTGTTTAGTCACATACCCCGTTGCTAAAATATTCAGTTCAGCGTTGGTAACCGTCATTTCATTCTCATTATAACCATATACAAATGCAAATGCAACATAGGATATTATCTTGTCATTATTTTTGGAAAACATGACAAATATTACAGTTCGTTTTTAGCAGTATTCACCCACGATTTTGTAAAGTAAATATAGGTTGTTTTACAAATTATTGCATAATGTAAAGCCCTTGTATTTTTGCTGTAAATAGTTAGTTATTGTTATTGACCGTTGTGAAATCAGGTAATATAATTTGAACGAAATTTGAAAAAGTGCTGATTAAATCGGCGTTTTCAGTTTCAATCAAATATCGGGGTAGAAATAAAATGATAGAAAAACTATCACTTGATTTTGTCAGAAAGATTTACAATATACTCACCACGGGAAATGACGATGTGAATTTTTATTGTATGTGTCTGCAAAATCAAAATCGTGAGGCGGCAACAAACAATCCTGTCAAATTCGGACTCGAACTTATAAAAATCAATATTTTGTGCAGACTTCCGTTCTGCAACAAACGGATTTTCACAAAGACTGTCGGCAAGGATTATCTCTCGCAAATATTCGTAAGACCGTCAATTTGTGAACTTGCATCGGGTATGCTCGACAATTCACACCTTGTCACCGATATATTCGGCTCAGCTTTGAATCAAATTAAAGATGATGACAAAATTTTTGCAGAAATTGAAAATGTCACGGGCGTAAAAGGTTTTGCTCTGCTGAGAAAAAAATACGGAAAGCAAGGTCTTACAATTTCTCGGATTTATAAAAAAATAAATGCGGAGCTTAAAACACTGATTGACTATAAATTAGAGCTTTCATTGGTTGAAAATTCGTTTTTTGAGAACCGATACATTGTGCGTATGATTGACATTGCACAATGTAATAATATGAAGGTTTCAGTTGTGATAAGGTCGATATACCCGAAAGAATTTATAAAGCATCTGCTTGACAGCCACCAAATAGGTTATGACGAACTTATTGTGACAAACGGAAATAATAATGTTATTGAAACAGATGACAAAAGTCACACCTGCGTTATGAGCAATAATTATGATTTCATTAAGAAATATGCAAAAATGGGTTGCAGTCAAATGTATTACCGCTGTCCTACCGTTCTTATGGAACACATTGACAATCCTATTAAAGATGAAAAATTCAAAATGCTGTACAACACGATATGCGGTATGAACCTTTTCAGCGGAATAAAAAGAATGAGCAATGAATACGAGCTTGGATATATGTGCATTGCTCCCGCAATTGTAGGTTTTGCATCGGAATGCGTTGAAAGATTACACAATGCAGAAAAAATGATTTTCTTTTGTGACGAAAACTCAATATTTGCTCAGACAGTCAGAATATTAAGCGAAAGCACCGATAAACTGATGTTCTTTCCGTGGTCAGCTCTTGCGACGGATAAATACAGAACCGTTGCCGAATGGCGAAAAATCATTCCCGAAATGCCGATTTTCAGATATGCAAAACTTGGTGTTCTTGACAAACTTATGAGATATCCGATTTCTGAAATTAACGGAGATATCAATACGAATGAACTTGCCAAAATTATGGCGACTGCTTGGATTGATAAAGACAGTGAGGGTGTTAAAAGTGCGGTTAAAGAGATTATCACAGATAGTAATATTGTTGTCACTGCCGACCATTTACCTGAAAAATGTGCAAGTGCAGAATTTGCAAAAGTGCTTTCGCAAATAGATGAAAACATCGTTTACAACGGAATTACCATGAGCAACTACCTTTGTGCCGATAGCAACGATATTTTACCTCTTTCTGAAATCATTCAAGGCAACAAGCCGTTACTTTGGAAAATTGACAAAACTGAAAAGCATTGGGTTTATTCTAAGAAAATTGATACCGCTATTCTCAAAGAGATATACTCCGCTGTATGTGACTTTGCAAACGATTATAGGGACTACTCAAAAGTTACAAACAGCAAATGCAAAATCAGCGGTGACGACGCTCTTTCGCTTTATTTAAGCGGTATTGAACGCATAAAAAATATTACTCAGGAGTGATTATATTGATTTTATACCACGCATCTACAATGTATCATCTTCTGTGCTGTATAGTACACAAACTGGCATATCATCCAAATGATGACGCAGAGCTTTTGATGCTTGAATACATAAAGCCTGATAAAAGCAGAAAATCATTTTTAAAGCAGGTGATTGATTCGGGATTTTTTACAACAGCAAGATATGTTCCCGAACAAAAATTCAAGCTAAAAAAAGGCAATGCACTTGATAATACAAGCAGTGAAAAAGAAATTAAATCCGTAATTGAAAATATTTCTAAAACATTTGAAAATTGGCTTGATGAGGACATAACAAAATTTGAGGAAATCTATGTTGCATCAGACCAACATTCACTCGGTATTTATCTTACAAGCAAAAGTATTCCCTATCATTATTTTGAAGATGCAAGCGGAATGCTTTCGGAACAGTCAAGATATCTTTCAATTACCAAAAGCAACAATATGACCAATCATATAATCAATGAATATCTTGGTTGTATGGGACGAAACAGTTGCGTCAAGTCAAAACTGTGCGACCTTCGTCATCAGCAGAAAGGCTTTTATGATGAAAAGGCGGAAGATTTCTGTATTTACGATATTTTAAAATACAAAATTCCCGACAGAGTACAGGATATTCTAAACTTCTTTGGCGATATACCTCACAAAATCAGAGGCGACAAAAAGATTTGCCTTTATCTTACTCAGGATTTGAACACACTCAAAATCAAAGACCTTGACCTACAGGAATTAATGATGACAACGCTTGTCGATTATATGTGCAATGATGAGTATGTGCTTGTTGTAAAACCTCACCCAAAGGACAGGTGGCAAAATTACAGAAGAATTTTTTCTGACTGTATTCTGCTTGAAAAGTCTGAGCCGTCGGAACTTTTACCGTTTGTCATCGACCGTGAGGTTGGTATGGCTTTAACGGCTAGTTCAACATCAATCAGGGGCGTTGACAAGTTTGCAGTTCATTCCTACTACTTCACAACCGACATTGAAACAAACCGTGAAAGAATTGACGATATGTTTATCGCAACTTTGTTATTAAAAGAACTTGGTATTCGCAATGTAAGTTCAATACGCAATATAAATGAAACTCAGATTACGAACTTTCTGAATCGCTACGGCATTGCTTTAGATAACGGTGATACTTTGATTGACGGCGATATGGAGAAAGTCGATAATCTTGATGTTTATGATTACAGACTTTCGCTGTTACTAAACCTTGGCAACATAATAAATTTCAATCCTAACATACCGACTGACGGTTTATATATTGTCACCGCTGACTTCACTCCGAAAGACTCAAGTCTTATGAGAGAAAAACAGCTGATGATATTTGCATATACAAATGATAAAGAAATTCAAAACAAGCTTGAATCGCTCATTATTCGCAAACAGCTTAGATATACGCAGGCAGACATTGCTGTTCGCTGCAAAAAAGCTGACAGCGAAAGTATTGAACGGTTAAAAGCAAAACTTGCAAGAGATATTGAATGGGAGAAATAAAAATGGAAAACAAGAAAAAAGTTGTGGCATTCGTGCCGATGAAATTAAACAATGAAAGATTACCCGGTAAGAACACAAAGGCATTTAAAGGAGGAAAACCTCTTCTCACCTACATTCTTGACACACTTACAAAAGTTGAAGGTATTGACGAAACATATGTTTATTGCAGTAATGAGGAAGTTAAAAAGTATCTTCCTAACGGCATTAAATTTCTTAAAAGAAGCGAAAGCCTTGACACATCAAGCACTTTGATTATTGATGTGCTTAAAGCATTTGCGGAAGATGTTGACGCAGATATTTATGTGCTCGCCCATGCAACAGCGCCCTTTATCAAAGCAAAAACAATTGAAACTGCAATTGATAAGGTAAAAAATGAGGAATATGATTCTGCCTTTACCGTAAAGCCGATTCAGGAATTTTTGTGGATGGACGGCGCCGCTTGTTACAACACAAACAAGATTCCGAGGACACAGGATATTCAAAATGTGTTTGCGGAAACAACTGGCCTTTATGTTTACACTAAAAAGCTTATTAAAGACGGCAGAAGAATCGGCAGTAATCCATACGGTGTAACTGTTGATTTTATTGAAGCAACCGACATCAACAATCCGATTGATTTTGACCTTGCACAGGTAATTTTTGATCATTACATTAAGAATAATACAGAAAGCGATAATAACGGTAACAATAAGTAATATAAAAATTCTTGACTGTACTCTTCGTGACGGAGGGTATGTAAACAACTGGCATTTTGGCAGAAAAGCAATTGAAACAATGCTTTTTAACTTTTCAAAATCAAACACAGATATAGTAGAATGCGGTTTTCTGACAAACAAGCCTTATGATCCCGACTATTCGCTCTACAACAGTGTTGAACAGCTCAATGAGCTTGTAAGTTCAGACAGCAGTATGAACACGATGTATGTTGCGATGATTGCAATCGGTGAGCGTGAAATCAATCCCGTGCTACTTTCAGAGGCAGATTCAACTGTACTTGACGGAATCAGACTTACATTTCATCCAAATGAAATTGATCTCGCCTTTGAATGGGCTGAAATTATAAAAAGTAAAGGCTACAAGCTGTTTATGCAGCCTGTAGGAACTACAAATTATACCGATAAACAGTTTCTTGATTTGCTTGAAAGAATAAATAAACTTGAACCGTATGCGTTTTATATTGTAGATACTCTCGGTGTGATGTATGAAAAAGACCTTATCCGTCAGGTGTTTCTCGTTGACAACAATCTGAAACCGTCAATCAGCCTTGGTTATCACTCGCACAATAATTTTCAGCTTGCATTTTCAAATGCACAGGCGCTTTCACAGTACAATACAAAGCGAAATATAATCATTGACTGCAGTGCAAACGGAATGGGACGAGGTGCAGGTAATCTTTGCAGTGAATTATTTATGGATTACCTCAACCGAACATTTTCAAAGAACTATGATGTATTGCCTGTTCTTGAAATTGTTGACCGTTACCTTATTCCGATTTCACTCAGCAATCCGTGGGGCTATAATTCGGCTTATTTTCTTTCAGCCGCAAACAATTGTCATCCGAATTATTCGTCATATCTCATGGCAAAGCATTCGCTTTCAATGCCTGCAATCGGAAGTATACTCAAGCAGATTCCGCAAAAAGAAAAGCGATTTTTCAACAAAGCGCTTATTGAAAAAATTTATCAAGAATACCAGAGCAATGCAGTTGATGATATTGAAATTCTTGACAGACTGCGTAAAAAGCTTGACGGAAGAAATGTGCTTGTTATCTCCCCCGGCTCTACGGTAAAAAGTGAAAAAGGTTCGATTTTGAAATATATTTCAAAGAAAAAGCCCTTTGTAATCTCGGTTAATTTTATTCCGGACTACATAAAGCCGAATATTGTTTTTGTCGGAAATGCAGTCAGATATTCCGAGCTTGAGGACAGGCTTAATTTAAAAAAGACCGTGTTCACATCTAACATAAAAAATCTTCCGAAAAAAGCAGTCTGCATAAACTATTCGGAACTTATAAATGCAACAGATGACGCTTCGGACAGTTCAGGTCTTATGGTACTTAAACTTTTGAAAAAAGCGTCGGTAAAGTCGGTTGCACTTGCAGGATATGACGGATTCACCAAAAATCCGCTTTCAAATTACATAAACAAGAATATGTGCGGTGTTTACGATCCGATTCTTTTAAAAGAAAAAAACCTTGCAATATCAAAAGAGCTTAAAAAGCTTAAAGAAAAGATGAAAATTAAGTTCGTTACAACATCAATTTATGATACCGAAAAAACAAGGAGCGATAAAAAATTGTGATGAGTACGATTCAGAATACAAAGCGAAAACTGAAACGAAAAGCTAAAAAATTTAAACTTAAAGCCGTAATGAAAAATCGCTTTGTGCTTGAAGGCTTTTATAAATACGGGGATACCGACAAAAGTCGTTTCAGAAGAATGTTTTACCTCACCTCTCTGCATTTATCAAGCAAACTCGGAAGTGTTTCGGGAGCAAAGCCGAGAGTATATGAAAGAAAAAAATATACAATAAAGCCTTGCGTGAGCGCTCCGGAGTCAAGCTTTGCCAAAAGACCGTCCCCCACACTTATGGCAAAAAAGTTTCTTGTAAACGATATTATATCCTTTGATATTTTTGACACACTGATTTTACGCCCGTTTGATGATCCAAAGTCGCTGTTCTTCCTTTTGGGCGAAAAGAATAAATGTCCCGGATTCAAGCGTTACCGTGAACTTGCAGAAAAGCTTGCAAGGCAGGAGGCTTTTGAAAAGAACGGCACTTATGAGGTGACTTTGCGTGATATCTATGAAAAGCTGTCACGATTTGTATTGCTTGATATTGACAAGGCTATGCAGTATGAAATTGAAACAGAGCTTGATTTGTGCTTTGCAAACCCGTATATGAAAGAAATTTTCTTGCAAGCAAAAAATCTCGGAAAGACAATTATTGCCGTTTCGGATATGTATCTTTCAAAAGATGTTATTGAAAAAATGCTTAAAAAATGCGGATATGAAGGCTTTGACAATATCATTGTTTCAAACGAATACAATGCAAGCAAGCGTTCGCTTTTGCTTTATGAATACATAAAGGAGCAATACGGAGTTGAGAAAAAGTATATTCATATCGGCGATAACATTGTTTCGGACAATCGTTCGGCACGAAAATGCGATATTGAACCCGTATGGTATAAGGGTGTAAATCCGAGAGGAAATGCGCACAGAGCGTTCGATATGACATCACTTATCGGCTCGGCATACCGTGGAATTGTCAACGCAAAACTGCAAAACGGTGATAAGCAGTATTCGCAGTATTACGAATTCGGTTACACTTATGCAGGCTTTCTTGTACTCGGATATTGCAAATTCATAAATGATTACTGCAAAAATCATTGGATTGATAAAATCCTTTTTCTCTCCCGTGACGGATACATTTTAAAGTCCGTGTATGACCGACTTTATCCCGACAGCAACACGGAATATGTATACTGGTCACGCTCTGCCGCAACAAAGCTTACCGTAAACAGATTCAAAAATGAACTTTTACTGCGATATATAAAGTACAAAATTCCTCGCAAGATGACAATTGCAAAGATTTTGAAGGCTATGGACCTTGAAGAAATGCAGCCGTTTCTTGACGAGGCGGAGCTTACTGCAGACACCTTGCTTACAAAAGAAAACTACGAGGACATTGTCAAGGTGTTTACCATACACTGGGATATTGTTACAGAGCATTACAGGCACAGTAACAACGCCGCAAAAGCCTACTATAAAGCGGCTGTCGGAAACAGCAAAAGTGCCGTTATAGTTGATATAGGCTGGGCGGCAAGCGGATTTTCCGCTCTTAGGTACCTTATTGAGGATGAATGGAAGCTTGACTGCAAGGTCAGAGGACTTGTTGCAGGCTCAACCTATCTTCACGATATGGATATAATCGAACCGCAGATGACAAACGACATAATCACATCATATATGTTTTCGCAGAGAATCAACCGTGAAATCCGCCGTGATCACGATGTAAAGCGTATGTACGGAGCTTTTACCGAAATTATGCTCAGCGCTCCCGCACCGTCATTCATAGGCTTTGATTTTGACGATGACGGAAGAATAAAGTATGAATTTGATTATCCCGAGGTTGAGGGATACAGTATGATAAATGAAATTCAGGACGGTATTCACGATTTTGTAAATGACTACACAAAACATTTTGCCAAATATCCGTGTATGATGAACATTTGCGGAAGTGACGCATATGCCGTTTGCAGACAGGTTATTTCCTGTCCCGAATATTTCAGCAATCTTTTTGCCGACTATCCCGTAAACAGAGCCGTAGGTTCTGCATCGTTTGAAACCGGCAGTCTTGGTAAACTGATTGAAAACGAATTTGTAAAGTGAGATAAACTATGATTTTATACTACGCACTTACCACTTATCACATACAATGCTGTGTACTTCATCGACTTACACGCAAAAAAGACGATACCGCCATATTATTGCTCTCTGACATTCACAAAAATTCTGTTGCATTTTTAGACAGATACAAAAATTCAGGCATATTTGACGATGTACTTTTACTTAAAGAATCGGAAGTAAACGCAAATATCAAGAAAAATGAGCAAAAACACCGCTCTAAAAATTCGATTTTAAAATCAGCCTGCGCAGAAATAAAAAGGGTTCTTCCGATAAACCCAAATTCGGCAGATGAACTGTATCTTTGTCCCGACCACTTTCCTTTTGGCTGGTATGTTATCAAAAACAAGATTAAATATCATTGCTTTGAAGAAGGCTGCGGTGTGCTTTCCGACAACAGGTTTATGATGTCGAATATGAGCCGCAACAAAACACAGACCGCCTTGATGAACACGCTCGGATATTTTGGAGAAAATGACAGCTGTGTTGAAATACTTGCAGACGCTCAGGCACAAGCAGAGGGTTTCACTCACCCTAAAATGACCGATTTTTCAGTAAAAAAAATTCTTGAAAATCTTGATGAACACACGCTTGACAAGGTTCTTTCGTTCTTTGGAATTAAAGAAACAATCAAGGCAAACAGAAATACAAGTCTGATACTCACTCAGCATATGGCAAATTTGGGAATTATGCCGCTTTGCGACCAGCACAGGCTGTATGAACTTTTTGCAGATTATTTTCTTGAAAACACACACATTGCAATAAAGCCACATCCCGATGATATTGCCGGCAGGTACAAGGATATTTTCGGCAACAGTTGTACCGTATTGCCGTTTGCAATGCCGTCGGAGCTTCTCCCCTATGTTTTTGACGGACGGGTTAAAACCGCAATTGCGGCATATTCAACAGCAGTCAAGAATCTCGGCAATTTCTGTGACAGAATGATTTGCTTTGACAACCGCATTATGGACGATTTCAGACATATCCACAGATACTATGCGGCGGTTAAACTTGCAAAATATCTTGGCAAAAACGACAGTATTGTTACAAACGGAAATGAACTTCTGCTTGAAGAACTTGCCAAAAATGACGATTTACAGACTGAATTCAGATTCAGCAATGAAATATCGGATTTTGACGGATATGCCATTGTTTCGGACAGGCTGTGTGAAAACAGAAAAATTGAGGATATCTCAGCTTTAATTTCATCAAAGCAGAACAGAGGTTGGATAATTTTTCTTAATGAAGAACAGTTACACATATATTTTGACGGTATGAACAAGGAAGTATTTTCAAAAATCAGACCGATTTTCATTGAGATCAAAGGAACAGAGAAAACTCATCAGGAAGTGATTTATTTGTATTCAGAAAATAAAAAAGCTCTTGAAAATGCTGAAAATTTCAGTTTGACAAAAGAGCTTAAATATACAGGAGTAACGATTGATTTACATTCAATTTCAAAAAGTGAAAGCGAAAAAGTTAAAATGCTTGAGGGTGTTCTTGAAGCAACGGAAAAGCGGCTCAACGGATATATTGAAAACAAAAAAGCTGTTGACGCAAGGCTTGAGGCAAGGGGTATTGTACTGTGAAAAATACAAGAAAGCTGATTATATTTGACCTTGACGGCACATTGCTCGACACATCTGAGGGAATTTTGCATTGCTATCACAAAACGGCAAAACTGCTTAATTTAAAGAAAAATCCGATTGACAATGACAGTATTGTGATTGGCGGCCCGCTCTCTGACGGATTTAGAACGCTTTACGATATTCCTGATGAAGAAACACTTGCAAAAGCGATTGATACATACAGAAATTTATATGCAAATGAGGGCATTACAAAATTCAGTGTTTATAATGGGATTGATACAGCATTAAGCAAGTTGAAATCAGACGGTTATAAACTCGGAGTTGCAACGCTCAAACTTGAAGAATACGCAAAAACTATGCTTAATGACGCAGGACTTGCAAAATATTTTGATATAATTCACGGATGGGACGGCACAGAAAAATGCACCAAATCATATACCGTTACCAAAGTGTTGTTTGAGCAAAAATGTCTTGCCAAAGATGCCGTGCTTGTCGGCGACTCTGTATATGACAAGAAAGGCGCAGAAATTGCAGGAGTAGATTTTCTCGGAGTAATCTACGGTTTTGGCATTAAACAAGGCGACAAAACCAATTCAAGATTTGACACCGTTGACTCCCCTGTTGAACTGACAGAATATTTTAAAATCAACTGAGAAAAATAGTGCTTCAAACACTTGATAATATTCGTTTTATATATTATCTTAAGAACCTCGGGAAGATATGCGAAAAACATGTATATAACATCTATTGATTCTGAGATTGATTTTGTCGTACAGTTACATTGGACATAAATTTCTCCTCGATAAAATTTGCATTGCTGTTGTATTTGCTGATTATCTATGATTCGTATCCGCCGTTCCTATAACTAGGAACTTTGATTTCACGTTTTCTAATTATTACTGTCTCTGCTTTTGTCATTGAAAAACTTCCTCTTAAGCTTTAAATTATCTGTTTCCATTATTGCCTTGCGGTTTCGAGAAAACTGATTGTGCTAAAAAGCAAAATCAGCTTGTTGCTTAAAATTCAATTATCTGCTTTAGGCAGTATACTATCACATGATTTTTTATTTTATTCTTTTTCGGTTTGACTCAACTATTGACATTAAAACCATATAAATATTTGCACAGCAAGACCTCCTGCACCTGATTTAACTCGTTGCGGGAGGTTTATTTTTATTCCGATATTTTTGGTTTCATTATTATATCTGTATAAAAATTTCTTCGATCATTGTAAAATCTTACGACTACAAGGGTAATTTTGACGGCAATAATCACAAAATTTCAAGTTTCAAAATTACAAGCGGCAGTGAAAAAATAGGTCTGTTCGGCTCAATTAAGATAAGTCTGTTTGCAATCACCGTCGTAATAATGGCTTTTATAGAGTCCCTATGTGTAACTGCGGTCAATTATGGCAACAATACTAAGGTGGCTACACATATTGATTCTGCCACTGAACCACAGCCGACCATGGTAAGTCTGCTATGTGCACCGTCTTTATACCATCGTAGGTTGCTCCTGAGAACTCATCTGCTGTGAGAACATATTTTGGGCAATTACCATAGATTTCTGTCAAACGCTCGTATTCTCTTTTTTGTCTTTGGAGTAAGTTCACAGGAATTTTAGGCATAAAAAAAGAGCCCTATGGCTCGGATGTTAAAAATATTAAATAAGTAATTGTTATTGATTATCTTCAATTTTCAGATATACACTTACTTTTTAAGATTTACAAGAAGGTATCGTTTTATTCACTCCATGCTGGTGTGAGAGGTCGGCTACTCAACTAATGGTTAGCCTCCTACTCGATTAATTTTATTGATTTACTCAAATATTTTATTCTTGCAAACAAATTAACTTTTAAGAAATATATCTATACAATTTGATTATATTTCTTACGAATGTATAAGCAGAATACATTATAACTAATATTGAAATAACGCTATAAAACAAGTTGTTACCACAATCTGCTATGAATACAAACGATAAAATTCCCACAAACAATAAGAATAGACTCTGTGTTACGCACAATAAAAACTGATTTCTTTTATAATTACTTTTATTCAATATTTTTTTCTCATTAAGCTCAATGTCAGTTATTTCTACTTCATCATTTGATGATACCTGTGGGTAATTATAGAAATCATTTCCACCAATATAATTTTGTTTTCCCATAAAATCAAAATTCACATTCAGGAAAATATTTTCTCTTTCAATCAAATTTTCATCAAAAGTAGCATTAAAATCAAAGGATATAAAGTCGATATAATTGTCCCATGAAGTAATTCTGTAATTATTAATCTTGCCTCCGCTTTCAACCTCCTTTCTATAAAAATAAGGAAAATATGGAAGCAAGTTTTTTAAATTAAAATGAAATTTATTTTTTATTTTCATAGTGTTGTAAATAATAATATTGATTTTATATGTCCCACTTTTGGTAATAGGAATACGCTTTTGATTTTTAAATATATCGATACCATTTACAATAATTTCACATTTGCTATCATTGTAATTGTTAAGATTAACTATTAAGTTTGCCATATTTAAAACCTCTTTTATACTTACTAAATGCGTATAACACCATCAAAATGTTTATCAGTAACAATATCAAGAACTCCCGCAATAAATGCCCCGGTAGATAGAAACATACAAACCGCGTCATATAATTGACTTACTCTTTTACTGTTAAGAACACCCAAAATCTTTCCTATTCCTTTATTGATAAAGTCATCTCGAATTAATTTTTTAGAGGTTCTTATAACTTTCATTAATAGCTTATTAAGTAATCTAGTAAATTTAATAAGAATTTTTTTGCATTTTGATATTATTTTCTTTATTATATACTTTGCAACTTTTTTTACTCCATATTTTTTGAGGTACGTTTTTACTGCAATTTTTATTGCATGGTATGCTAAGGCAACAGGTGCTGCAAACACATCGATAATCAAATCAATACCAAATGATACCCAACCACTAGATATACCTATGCTATAGCCTTTATTGTCCATATTCATTACCACATTATTCTCACAGTAAGAGAACATATTTGTGCTTAGCGGAGTACCTGACTGGGTATCAGCATATACATCCGCATTTAAAAATCTGCCTGCGAATGGATCGTAGTAGCGGCTTTGGAGATAATAGAGTGAAGTTTCAGTATCATAAACATAGCCACGGTAGCGAATCGGGTTTATTTCTCGAATTGTCGGCTCGCCTTTGGTATCTTTTATGTTACCCCAAGCGTCATAAACATAGCTTGCTACTTCTGTGCCTGCGAGGTCAATAATTCTGATTACATCACCCTGCAAGTTTTTTACATAAAAGTACATTGTACCGTTATATGAGAATGAGGTTGCACTTCCGTCACTGTCATAGTAGAACAACAGAGTATCATTACCCTTTACAAGGGCAATAAGGTTTTTGTTGCTGTCATAGTAATAGTTGGTCTTAACTCCGTCAACAGACTTCTGTGTTCTCATACCGTTTGAGTCATAGCTCATTTGAACGGCTTTATCGGAAGTGTTTATATTCTTAAGGATTCTTCCGTTCTCCCATTCAAAGCTCATTCCGTCACGGTATGAAAGCGGATTGCCGTTTGCATCGTATGAAATATTACTGCCGTTAACCTTTGTCAGCTTATCCTTCCAGCTTGTATCGGTGTACTCATAAGTATTGCCGTTCTGCGTTCCTGTCGGATAACCGTAGTTTGGATCAAGAGCCTGTTCATATTTATTTTGCAAGTTTCCTGCTCCGTCATAAGGAAATAGTTACAAAAGTTCTTACTTTAGTTGTTGATGAGGCTCTAAGAACCTCATCAACAACTAAAACGCAGTTTGTTTTACAACTTTTTGCAGAAATAAACCTGTTTTTTTATTTTTCAGTGTACTTCGCAGAATCCGCTATCTTGTCTAAAATCTTACTATCCACTGCTTTTCCGTAAGTGTACAATGTGATAACATTATCTTGATTGTAAAATTCTATATAATCTTCAACCTGTGATTTCCCATCAAAAGAAACTAATGCCTCACCTATCATTGTTCCCAATGAATTCACAGAGCTATTAATACTTACAGCGTTGAAAAAGTTATTACTGCAAATGTTATCCTCTGTCGTGTTATCGTCAATTTTTATTGAATCGCCTATCTGAAAACAATCACCTACTCTACTTTGAAATAAAAAAATCTTTCTATTATCACTTTTATCGCAGAAATACAATAAGCCATTTTTCTCTCCCTGTTCCCAGTTATCAGGTACTTTAAATGACATTGTACTATTGACACGCACCTCTTTCCATCCAAAGTATAAATGAAAATCTAAAGTTTCAGAAATTATCGATACAAGTAAATAAATCAGAATAATCAAAAATAATATTATCGTTGTAGCGATAGCTTGTTTATATTTTTTAACTGATTTCATGATCATAATTTCTCATCACCCCAATCAATTTTAGGTTCAAAAATCCAAGCATTCGAATCATATCCAGAGTTTTTCTTATCTGTAGAGCCTAAGTCAGCAGGATTAGCATGATTAACAAGTATTCTCAAGTTATAAGCCCTATAATGCCATGATATTTCAGAATTAATTCCTGGAATTATCCTTCCTTTTAAATATTTCTTCTTATATTTTTTATTTATACTTTTAATTGCTTTAAATATAGCTTCCGCAACAATTCTCGTTCTACCCATATTGAACAATGTTGAGTAATTAGGATTTCTGTCAAAATAAAATTTAAGCACGCCTTTTTTAGTTAAAGTGGAATAAATATTATATTTTTTCTTATTTATGTTTATTTTACTTGTAATTTTAAATCCGTTTTTTGTACTTCCACTATAGCTATTTGAAATTATATTCTTGCTCTTTGGTGAGTTTCCTGAATAATCAACATTATTTATTGCATTATTCTCACAATAAGCAAACATATTTGTACTTAGCGGAGTTCCTGACTCGGTGTCACAATAAACATCCGCATTTAAAAATCTGCCTGTGAATGGATCGTAGTAGCGACTTTGGAGATAATAGAGTGAAGTTTCAGTATCATAAACATAGCCACGATAACGAATCGGGTTTATTTCTCGAATTGTCGGCTCGCCTTTGGTATCTTTTATGTTGCCCCAAGCGTCATAGACATAGCTTGCGACTTCTGTACCCGAAAGGTCGATCATTCTTGCTACATCATTAAGGCTGTTGCTATTTTCGCTTTAAATTGTATCACAAACAAAAAGCAAATACAACATAATATCTATTGTTTTGGTACAATTTCAGTGACTTATGGGTGGGCTTACCTATAGAAGATTTTTGTATCTGTATTTCATTATGAATTTACAATTTAATAGAAATATTGAAATTATTTTCTCACTAATCTGCATCCCCGTTATTCTCAAAATAACTATACTTTTTTAAAAATAGAACTGTGTGCAATATGACAGATTTTATTTAAAATAATGCTAATTAATATCGGTACAAGTAGACCAAATATAAGATATACAAAAGCCCACTGTTGCAAACCGTTTGGGAGATAGTAGTACCATATACTTGATTTAAATGATGCAACATTAAAGTCACCAAACAATGAGCCTGAAGTAATGCGGCTTAATCCGTAGAATACAAATTTAAGGCACATAAAACCTACAAGCTGATTTACCATAATTCCGTATGTGTTGTCAGCTATAAGCCTTACAAGTTTGCTGTTTCCTATGGCAGGTACAAGCAATCTTGAAACTCTCAGCCAAAATGCAATTGCTGTGATTGACGAGATATACGGAATTATAAAACCGTTGTTAAATTTAGCAAATGACGACGGAGTGTACTCCAAATCTTTGCAAAAAGTTAAAAGTATCAGCTGTACAGCAAATATAATTGCAAAGTACGCAACATTATTGAGAGTGTCTTTCTTTTCAAGCACAGCTTTATAAAAGCGACCGAATTCATAACACGGCAGAAAAAACATTGTTCTGACAAGAAGCTTCACTATACCGTTAATTGCAGTCGGATTTTCTATTGCAGTGTTAATTCCTATCATTCCGATTGCGAGATACACTATCAAAACTATAAATTCATTGTCAAGATGAATCAGTTTCAAAAATTTTCTGAACAGCACATTTATTATGCAAACCAAAAACAGCGGGTACACAAACCATGAACCGAGGTTATATTGAAAAGCCTCACCGTCAACAAACGGCATAACAAAAAGATTGTATAAATCAGGCTTTGCACCTATAGTAAATCCAAACAAACCGAGAAATGCAACCATACCACCGTAAAATATATTCCACAGATACGCAGGAATAAGAAGCCGCTTTGTTCGTTTCCATATGTATTTTCCGATATTTTCTTCATAATCGGTTTTGTAAAAATATCCCGATATAAATACAAACAGTGCCAAATTATACGAATACGGCGGAAACCAGTTATAAGCAAGTTCCATTCCACCATGATAACAATGTCCGGAAACTATAATGATAATTCCGATTGCCGACAGAAGCTTGAATTGCAAATTCACCCCTCCGTCAGTATTAACGCTACGCAAATTTCTACCTTTTTCCAAAATTCAACTCTCCTTAATTTTTGATTTATATTAAATATTACGGCTTGCTTTTCCCTTTTACTTTGTTAAATCATATCTCAAAACAACACTGTAAACTTTGATTGTGCAAAAACTGTAAAAAAATCGACAAAAATTGCACTCTATAATTCTTATTTACGGAAGTAGCTTCAAACCTTATTAGCTTTAGTATAATAACGGAATTAACGCAAATACGGCTAAAACATAAAATTCAATACAAAACAAAAATGCTATCCTTTTTCTTGGCATAACGCCTTAAAGAAAGGATAGCATTTTTTAGAATATTTGATTTTAATCAGGTAAAAATAGTGGGTTTTTAGGTAAAAATTCGGTTGTCTAAAATTACCGAAACTATAAATTCATTATTCTTCTCCGAAATAGCTACATCTCCCCCATACTTCTGGGCAATACTTTTTACTATAGAAATTCCCTTGCCGTGATTTTTCTTATCTGCCTTATCAGTATGCAACAAAGGATTTTTAGACAATACAGAATCAATAATTTTATTTTTGCATTTAATAACAGAATAATCGCCTTTATGCTCTGTAATGAAAATAATTTCTTTATTCTCAATTTTATTTTCAGACAAATACGAAATAGCATTATCAAAAATATTTCCTATTACCGAAATCATATCTGAACCGTTACTAAACATTTTCAAATCATTTGCAATGTTTAATTTGACCGATATTTCATTGCACCTTGCTTTTTCAATTTCAACATTCAAAACGGCATTTAATAAGTAATTTTCAGTATTTACCACAGAACCGATTGAAGAATATTTATCGGTCAAATTTTGGCATATTTTATGTGCTTCATCTAATTGAGTGTTTGAAATAAGATTATCAATACACAAGAGATTGTTCTTCATATCATGTTTTATCCTTGAAATTTTTTCAATTTGCACATTGCTTTGTAAAATGTTATGTTCATAAAGATTGATTTGCTGTTCCATAAGCAAAAGTTTTGTACTTGCTTCATTTTCTCTGCTTATTCTTGATACCGCATACCATACTATTGCAGTAACAGTAATCATACACAGGCATATTACAGAAAGATACACCATTATATTAGCCTCATATTTCGTGATTACCATAATGTAAAAAGTGCAGTAAACGATTAACAAAACTATAACAGGAAGGATAATAAAAGCTATAACATCTGTTATTTTTCTTAAATTGACTTTATGATTTCTAAATTTTACAAGCATTGAAAAAACTAATACATCAGTCAAATTGATAACCACTATACAAATATATCTGTAAATCGTAGGTTCAGTTACCAATTCGTAGTGTGTATATCCTGTAAAAAAGCTTACAAAATAACTGAAAGCAAAACTTATCACTGTGTTAATCAAAAAGGCAATCAAAGGCATAAATATTCTGCTAAAAATATTGCCACGCAAACATAATAGGGAGTAAATTTCCAGTACTGCCAAAAACATTAAATCATTTATTATCATATAGTATTCTACAAGAGATGAATACAACAAAATGCCAAACATTACTGTACTGAACAGTAAAAAGCAAATTACATTTCTTTTTCTGTTATCGGGTTTCTCCATAAATAGATATAAAAATCCACAAAACATCAGCGGCTGAAATAAATCAGTCACTATTTCAATAATAATATCCAGGATACTCTTTTTACCAACCAATCACAATTATTTGCTCTTACTGTATTTTTGCAGTTTCTTTCACACTTGTTAAAGCATAACTGTCATCTAAAATTACCGTAACTGTAAATTCATTATTCTTATCCGAAATAATCACATCTCCCCCATACTTCTTGGCAATACTTTTTACTATTGAAATTCCCTTGCCGTGATTTTTCTTATCTTCTTTACTTGTGTACAAAGTTGGATTAGTCTGCAAAACTGAAGAAGAGCAATAATTCTGCACATTTAAAACTCCGTACGACCCGTTTTGAAATATGCTTATCTTTAATTTTTTATTTTGCTCTTTTGCAAGTGCCTCAACAGCATTATCTGCAAGATTACCTATTAGAACAGCTAAATCATCACCTGCCACAAAACTTAAATTATCTTTACAATCTACGCTGAAATCAATATCATTTTCAATTGCTTTTTCATATACAACATTTAATATAGCATCCAAATAAACATAACCTGTTTTAGAAAAATGAACATTAGCAGAAATATTATTATTTACATTATTGCACATTTTTTTAGCTTCATCATACCTTTGCCCATCAATCAAATTTTCGATGCACAACAATTGATTTTGAATGTTATGCTTAACATCAGTAAGATTTTTCATATATTTTTCTGAACTTGTCATTTGAACATTATACAGCTCTTTTTCTTTATTAAGCAAAATATTTTCATTTTCCAAAGAATAATTTTTTGAAAGACTTTTAATAAGATAAAAATTTATAAATGTAAATGAAAGGATTATTATTGAAACCGCTCCTAATACAATACGGTCAAAATCAGACATATCAGCGTTTGAAGATACCAAAAATGTCAGCAAGCCTACAGCAATGCTCAACAAAGGAATTACAAGAGTAATCAATATTTCTTGTTTGTGAATATGGCTTAACGAATTTTTGAAAAGATTGTAAATTACAAATAAAACAATTACAAAAATCAGATTCGACATTAACACATACATATAACGATATTGGGAACTCTCTGTCATAAGATAATTATAGTCACAACTGATAATCGCAGAAAAGATATAATTAATTCCAAATGATAATACTGAATAAATCACATTCAAAATAACAGGTGTGAGAATTTTAACAAAAATTCTGTCTTTAAAAAACAAAATACAATACGGAATCATTATTGCAAAAAACACAACTGTTTCTATGTATGCAAAAGACAGGTACAACCAATTGATCAAGGTAATCGACAAAAACATCAATAATGATGCAACAAAAAAAGCTATTCCCTCACAAATCTTATTGCGTGATGGGGTTAAGAATTTATAACAAAATACAGTAAACATTACACCTTGAAATAAATTCACAAATAACTCAAAACCATAATTAAACATTTATATCCCCCAACCATTTGAAATATTTTTTCTTTACATCATCTCTGTATTTTTTATTGAGAGGAATATTAATATCATTTTGCAATAAAATACAATCCGTAGAAATATATTCAACATACTTATTGTTTACAGCATAACCAATATGCGGTCTTATAAAGCCATATTCTGCGATATTTTTAAATTCTGTATTCATATCACTTCTGACCTTATATTCTTGATTTTTAGTATGATACACAACATAATTTTTAATTTTTTCAAGATAAATAATATCACCAATAACAATCGGAATATCTTTTCTTTCGGTATGCAATACTATAGTTTTATGTAATTCTTGAAAAGAGTTATTTATACGATTAATACATTCGTACAAATCAGATTCAATTTTACTTTTTCTTATAAATGAATAAGGAAAACTTTTTAAAGCATCAAACACAAGCTCATCGTGACTTGTGACATAAACAATAAAAGGTATTTCAGCTGAACCTTTCAATTCATTTATCCGCTTGGCTGTAGCAATACCGTCAATTGACGGCATTTCAATATCAAGAAAAATCAGATGATACTTGCTGTAATTTTCAAGTATATCAAATCCGTTTGAGTATTTGTCAATTTTAAATTCCAAATTAAGCTTTTCACATACCGCTGTTATTTTGTTAATCAGACTTTCAACAAATACAATTTCATCATCTACTACCGCGATCTTTAACATATCCTCACCACCATTTTAATTCTAACAAATATTAAAATGTTTTTCAATACACTCTTAAACAGTCAATCATTTAAGAAGTAACTATCAATTTTATAAGTCAGCAAGTTATTACCGCCGTTATCTCTGTACATTTGCTAGGGAAAAGTGATTATTTTTTCAAAAGTTGGTGTAATGAAAATTTTGAATTTGATGCGGAGGGTAAAGAAATCTATCCTAAGCGTATTTTAATATAAAAGCAAAAACAGCGCTAAGAAATATACGGTAATGAAAAATGCAGTTTGTAAAAACAGCCGTACAAGAGGAATATCCCGGCTTTACGGTGCAAACAGAACAGGGCGATTTTCAGGCAGAATTGTACATAACCGCTAAAACAGAATATGTTTAAGACGGTGTAATACTGTAAAACATGAAACATCCTCATAGATTAAAAATCAAGGACCACCCAAGAAAAATAGGCGGTCCTTGATTTTAGAGAGATTTTATTTTTAAAAGGAGTTAGAAATTAGCTTATTTTATTTGTTTATACCAAAAATATATTTTGTAGTTTGTGTATAGTTTTCGTTTGCTTTTAATATTGTCGTAGGAAAATTCTTGTGATTTACAGCATCGGGAAAGCCTTGGGTTTCAAGACAAAACGCCGGATTTTCTCCGTATGTTGCTGAATCCTTTCCCATATTGGACAAAACATCGACATAATTTGCTGTATATACATGAACACCTTTCTGAGAAGTATAGCATTTTAATGTGATTCCGCTATCAATACCCTCAGCTTCGGCCGCAAGCACAAATTCTTCATCAGAATGATTCAGCACAAACATATGATCAATACCGTTTGCAAAACCAATCTGCTCGTTTTTTCTGTCAATACCATTTCCAATTAACTTGGGTTCGGTAAAATCAAACGATGTATTCTTAACGGGAGTTATCTCTCCTGTGGGATTGAGGTTTGAATTTATCGGTATGAAGAAATTTGCATTTATTTTCAGCTTGTGATTTTCAGTAACTTTACCGCTTTTATGTCCGTTAAGATTAAAATATGAATGATTGGTCAGATTACATATTGTGTCTTTGTCAGAAACTGCCGACCATTTTATCGTAAGTACATTTTCATCATCAAATGTGTAGCGTACAAAGACCTTCATATTTCCGGGATAGCCCTCATCACCATCGGGACTATCAAGCATAAATAGAACTGTATTTGGAACTTTATCATCAACTACCGCAAGCCACACTTTGCGGCTAAAGCTGTTAAATCCGCCGTGTAGATGGTTACTCCCATTGTTTACAGGGAGCTGATAATCTTCTCCGTTAAGAGTAAACTTGCCGTATGCAATTCTTCCGCAACATCTTCCGACAGTAGCACCGAAGTATGTTCCGTCAAATTCATAACCGTCAATGTGCTCATAGCCGAGAACTACATCTCTAATACTACCGTTTTTGTCGGGAACTTTTATCGAAACGACACTTGCGCCTAAATCACATAATGTCACGCTTGCTCCGCTGTTATTTTCTATTGTATAAAGATGAGTGTTTTCACCTTTGGATGTAGGTTCAAAATTCACTACCCTTACCTTTGACATTTTAGCACTTCCTTTACTACAGCGTCTTTATAAATTTATCAAAAGCCTTTTGTCCTTCAGGAGTTCTTTTGAATACACCTGCATCCAAAAGAACATTAAGAAACACCTTTCCTATCTCATTTTGAATTATTGAATCAATATTATTTTCATTGATTTGATCATACTGCGAAACAAATTCATTTACCCACTCGGAATGTTTGCTGATTTTCGGAATTTCACTTACATCCTTGTGATTAAGAATAGCATCCTTTAAAATAGCCATTTCATCTTTAAGCCTTGAGGGCAATACTGCAAGTCCCATAACTTCAATAAGGCCGATATTTTCTTTTTTAATATGATGCAAATTCGCATGAGGATGAAATACTCCCAGAGGATGCTCTTCACTTGTAATATTATTTCTGAGAACGAGGTCAATAACAAATTTTCCATCCTTTGTAAAAGCAATCGGAGTAATAGTGTTGTGAATTTCACCGTCTGTTTCGGCAAAAATGCCAACATCTGCGTCCGTGTACGCTCTCCAACTCTTTAGAATATGAGAAGATAATGAAATAATGCTGTCCTTGTTTTTACCTGTCAATCTTACAACTGACATAGGCCACTTTACAATTCCGCACTCCACATCATCAAAGCCGTTAACAATAAACTTTCTTTCAACCTCTGCCCTATTAAGTGCAAAGCTGTATCTGCCACCCTGAAAATGTTCATGTGTAAGTATTGAACCGCCTACAATCGGCAAATCAGCATTTGAACCGATTATATAATGCGGAAACTGTGAAATAAAATCAAACAGTTTTCTGAATGTGGAATCATTGATTACCATTGGTGTATGCTCACCGTTAAATACAATACAATGTTCATTGTAATAAACATACGGAGAATATTGCATAAACCAGTTATCTCCGTCAATGGTGAGCGGAATAATTCTGTGATTATCTCTTGCAGGATGATTTACTCTTCCTGCATATCCTTCATTTTCCTTACAAAGCAAACATTTCGGATAGCCCGACTGTTTTTGAAGTTTTGCCGCTGCAATAGCTTTCGGATCTTTTTCAGGCTTTGAAAGATTTACAGTGATATCAATATCACCGTATTCGGTTGATGTTTTCCACTTTAAGTCTTTCTTAATACGATATCTTCTTATATAATCGGTATCGCAGCTGAATTTATAGTAACTATCGGTTGCAAGTTTAGGAGAACAGCTATAATTCTGCCAAAATTCTCTTATTACTTCTGACGGTCGCTTAACAAGTGAAGCCATAAGTTTCACATCAAATAAGTCGCGATATGTTACTGTATTTTCGGAAATGATTCCTTTTTCGTATGCATAATCAAGAAGTCCCGACAAAATTTCTTCAAGAGTATCCTCGTTATCTGCTGTAAGGCAAGTACAACTGTCATCGGGTTCATCCATATGGAACAACGACAAAAGCCTATTTTGCGTGTAGATTATATCCTCTTTTTCAATAAGCCCTGTATTGATTCCGTATGAAACAAGTCTTAATATTAAGCCGTAAACGCTGTTCTTCATAAATACCGCCTCACTTATTATAGCCGTTGGGATGTGTTGAATGCCATTTCCACGCTGTTTTAATAATTGTTCCCAGATCATCATACTCAGGTTTCCAGCCAAGTACAGTTTTCGCCTTATCGCTTGATGCAATCAATACAGCAGGATCGCCGCTTCTTCTGCTTTCTTCAACAACCTTAATATCTTTCTGTGTAACCTCTTTTGCTTTTTCAATTACCTCACGAACAGAAAAACCTACACCGTTGCCAAGATTGAATATATCACTTTTACCGCCCTTCATAAGATATTCAACTGCAAGAATATGAGCCTGTGCAAGGTCAGTGACATGGATATAATCACGAATACAAGTTCCGTCAGATGTGGGATAATCAGTACCAAAAATACTTATGTGGTCACGGGTACCCTGTGCCGCTTGAAGAATAATCGGAATAAGGTGGGTTTCAGGATTATGTGCCTCACCGATTTTTCCGCTGATATGTGCTCCGCATGCATTGAAATATCTGAGAGAAACATATCTTAAACCATGTGCTTTTTCAACCCAATAGAACATTCTCTCCATGGATTTTTTTGTTTCTCCGTAGCAGTTTGTCGGATTTGTCGGATCGGTTTCAAGAATAGGAGTTCTCTCAGGCTCACCGTATGTTGCCGCTGTTGATGAAAATACAATCTTATCAATTCCGTGAGCAACCATTGACTGAAGCAAAACCTTTGTGCCGTTGAGGTTATTATCATAATATTTGAGAGGGTTAGTCATACTTTCACCGACAAGTGAATTGGCTGCAAAATGAATTACAGCATCAATGCCTTTTTCTTTATCAAAAACGCTGTCAATTTCACTTCTGTTTCTGAGATCACCTTTATAAAATTTTGCTTTGGGATGAACCGCCTCGATATGACCTGTTTCAAGGTTATCGAATACAACAACCTCATTACCGCTTTCAATAAGTCTGTAAACTGTATGCGAACCGATATATCCGGCACCGCCTAAAACAAGAATTTTCATTTTGTCCTCCTTAATAAAAACAAAACCTACATAATTACATTACTTTTATTCCGCCGTATTTTCTCACTTTGAGAACATGGCATGAGTTTTCTCCGAAAATTTTATTTATAAATTCTTTGTAATTACCTACAAAATCATTTTTGACAAACGCCTGAATTGTACCTGCAAATCCACCGCCGTGAACACGGCACACGCCGTAATTGCGAAGAAGGCTTTCGCTGAGTGCAAGGGCTACCGAGATGTTCTGATGTTGAATATCTCTTGTTGTATATACATTCTGAAGATACTTAAACGATGAATTACCGGATTTTCTGATTGCGTCAAGGAATTCAACAAACTTACCGTTTTCAAGTGACGAAACGGCATTTTTAACGTTATGCTCCTCATTAAAGAAATGAATTGCACGAAGTACCGGTCTGTCGCCAACAGCCTCACGAATTTCGTCAAGGCGAATATAAAATTCGTTTGAATCACAATCTCTCAGATAATCTTCTCCGAGAAAATTTGCAACCTTTTTCATTTCCGAGGGAATCATAGCATAATCATCTGTAAGATCAACATGATCACCCTTTGTATCAACAATACAAAGACTGTAATCGTATTTTTCAAATTCGGTAGGTACTTTCTTAACAATTGGCTTTGTCGGATCTTTAAAGTCAATGTTAACCATTCCTCCGACTGAACAAGCCATTTGATCCATAAGTCCGCACGGCTTTTTGAAAAATACATTTTCAGCATACTGAGAAATCTGAGCAATCTCAACTGAATTTATTTTCATATCATTATATAAACCGGAAATAATAGTTCCGACAACTACCTCAAAAGCTGCTGACGATGAAAGTCCTGCACCAACAAGCACATCACTTGTTGCATAAGCATTGAATCCACCAATTTTGTACCCATGATCCTTAAGTCCACGAAGAACACCTCTGATGAGGCTGACCGTTGTGCCTGCCTCATCATTATTAACTTCAAGGTCATTTATATTGAGAGTAATCATATCATAACCGTCAGAAACAAATCTTACAACATCATTGTTATTCTTGGCCGACACAGCAATAGTATCAAGATTAATGGATGTTGCAAGCACCATTCCATGCTGGTGATCTGTATGATTACCGCAAACCTCACTTCTGCCGGGAGCACTGAATATTGCTACTTTATCAGGGCAAAAAATTGTTTCATACTGCTCAATTGCGTGAACATATCTTTTTTTCTGATAATCAATCATTGATGAATCTATATATATATCAGTGAAAAGATTATCAAATTCGCCGTTTGTAATTTTTTCAATTGCTGTTTTAGTATCAATCATTTTATTTACCTGCCTTTTCCGCAACTGTAGGAAGGAACATAGAAGGCTCTGTGTTACCGCTTTCATCAAGCTGTTGTGTCATATCAATCTTACCTTCTCTTCTTGCACTGATTGTGTTTATAACCTTCTTCATCATACCGTCATTGAGTTTATATTTCTTTCTGTAAACAACATAAGCAATAAGCATACAAACCGCAGGAACAATGCACATGAGTGTACTGATTGATGCTACTGTTGCAAATGACTGTTCCTGACCCGGAATATACTGTGTGCTTCCAAGTGCCGCACCAATACCGAGTGCTGTAAGAGCTGCTGTGAATTTTACGATAAGCGTCTGGAGTGAGAATACAACGCCTTCATTTCTTGTTCCAAGCTTAAATTCACCGTAATCAACAACATCTGCAAGGAATACTGTTGCACAACCAAGTTCAAGACCTGTACCAAGTTTTACAATAACACCTGAGATTGATGTGAGCACAACATTGTGCGGAGCAAAAATACCTACGAACAAAAGCATTACAAGACCAAATGCCGGTAAAAGACACGCAAGAAGGAACGAAGTTTTTCTTGAAAGAAATTTTGTAACCTTAGGAAATACGATAAGACCTACAACCTCTGCGATTGATGCGCTGATCATAAATGATGACATCATTCCTGCGTTGCCGCAAACATATTTGAAATAATATGTAGCAACACCCATAATGCACTGAATGCCGATGTTGTAAAGGAAGATAAGAGTTACCGCCCAACGAAGTTGATCGTTCTTGCCGATGATTGAAAAAATATCTTTAAACTTAACTTTCTTTTCCGGAACAGAATCATCTCTCTTTTTCGGAAGATTGATTACTGTAATACCGATTGTAAGAATAAATACAATTGCAATTATGATTGCAAATCTGTGATAACCTGCCTGATTTGTTGTGCCGCCGCTGAGAGCCTCAATAATTTGAACACCAAAGCCTGCAATAACAAGTGACTGTCCGATACTTGCAAAGATTCTCGGAAGTACCGAAACTTTTTCTCTCTCCTCAGGATTTGAAGTGAGGTTAGGAATAATTGACCAATAAGGAATATCCATAATTGTGTAAGTCATACCCCAGAGTATGTAAGCTGCTGTTGCAAATACGCAAAGTCCAACGCCATCGAGGTGGAAGTCTGTGAATAAAACAACAAATACAATTGAATTAACCAGCGTACCTATTACAAGCCATGGAATAAATTTACCCCATCTGCTGCGTGTGTTATCAACAATCATACCCATAAACAAATCATTAAAGGCATCCCATAACTTTGCAACAAAGAACATTACGCCGATAAATACCGGATTGACCTTGATGATGTCTGTGAAATAAATCATTGAAAATGTGGCAATCATACCATAAATCATATCTTTGCCGAGGGCACCTAAAGCAAAGGTGTATTTGATTCTACCCGGGATTTTGCCATCAAGTCTTGGTTGTGATGATGTCTGTTTCATAATTTTTCCTCCTTTTAATTTTAAATGAAACGCCGTGACAACCTGTACAAAAGATTTCGTCATTATTTAATAATAATGTTTCTTTTGTTTTTATGTTAACTAAATTATATGTTTTGTTTCGTAAACTGTCAATAGTTTTTGGTAAACATTTTTGCTTTCTCTGTTTTTCACTAAACACGACTTGATTTTTTAGTAATATTTCACTATAATGGTAGTGAGGTGATTCAATTGGCTACAATCAGAGATGTTGCCAAAAAGGCAAATGTATCAGTAGCTACTGTTTCAAGAGTGCTTAATAACGACACTACCCTCAGCACCTCGCTTGAAACGAAGCAAAAAATATTTGCAGCAGCTAAAGAACTTAATTATGTAAAGAAAAAAAGGGTTACATCAGCACCTTCATGTCGCATTGGAATTCTACAATGGTTCTCTTCCAAACAGGAAATTGAAGATAATTATTACTTTTTGATGAGACAGGGTATCGAGGACTACTGTTCAAAAAATAATATAAGTATTGTACGAACATTTAAAACAGACAATGACTATCGGAATGTACTTTCTGATGTTGATGGCATAATCTGCCTCGGAAAGTTTAGTAAACAAGAAATAAAATTACTGCATTCTTTGAATAATAAAATTGTTTTTCTTGATATGACCGTTGAGAATATTGAAATCACATCCGTATCGCTCGACTTTCGTCAGGCAGTGTCCGATGCAATTAAATATCTATATGATTTAGGGCATAGAACGGTTGGCTTTATCGGAGGCATTGAACAGCTTGAGGACGGAACGATATTTCCTGATAAACGACTCAACACTTTCACAGACATTTGCGATGAACTAAACATTAAATATGATGGCTTTATTATACAGGACAAATTTTCAACATCATCCGGTTATAAAATGATGTCAGAAATGATCAGCAAAGGGAATCTCCCCACAGCTATTTTTGCGGCAAGTGATCATATTGCAATCGGTGCAATGAGAGCTCTGCAAGAAAACGGTTACAAAATTCCTGAGGATATTTCTGTTATGGGATTCGATAACACGGAGCTTTCGGGATATACAAACCCTCCGCTTACTACGGTAAACGCACCTGTATATGCAATGGGCATTTACGGCATTAGATTTATTTTGAATCTGATGAAACCTAAAAGCACCGATTATTATTCTCCTATGCGTGTCTATCTGCCTTGTCCAATAAAAGTTCGCAACTCATGTGCAAAACCTAAAAGTTTATAATTATTATCGTTATCAAACGATTGTATGCTATAATAAATTATAATTATAACTCCACAAATGATAGATTAAGTCGGAAGATTATAATTCCGTTAATGAATTATAATAACTAAAGATTCATTTCGCACCACTACTCAAAAGCTATGATTACACGGTTAGTTTTAAAAGTAGTCTGCCCCCTAACTGAGTTACGCAACCTGCGTGATGGATTTGGAGCAGGGAGATATCTTATGGGTCGGAAAGGGCAGAGCGATGAAGAATTTTGAAAAGTTCTTTGAAGATATGCCTTCCGACTCCTTGTCGGCAGTCATCGGATGGACAAAATGGTTTCAGGATTAATTCATAAAGGCAAATCGGTCGGGCGTGTCATAACAGATAGCAAGGTTGTGACCTCCGATAATGCTGGAAAACAACTTATTGATGTTATGGAGCTTATGGGAATAAGCTGAGTACAGCACATCTGACACGAAAATTTAAGGAGCTGTGAAGAAATGAAGTTTAAGACTTCGTTCTTCGCAGCTCCTTTGTTTTTTGCGAAATAATAATGCAATTGTAAAAAAGCATACTTCCCCCTGAATATTGTTCAAAGCAAGCACTCGTTTCACCCTACTCGATTAGCCCCAACATAACCGTTGAAAAATCGGGCAATAGAAATTTTGCATTTTACAAATCTATTGCCCGACCTGAATTTTAAGCTGTCAATTTTTATTTTGCTAAAAGCTTAAATCCCATAATAACAACACCTAACACCACGAGGACAATGCCTGTTGCACGGTTCAGGGTTTTGGGCTTAGCTTTGTTTGCAAAGACGGCGGCAATTCTCGCCCATATAAGGGTGAACGCTATGCAGAGAATGAACACAAACCAATCTGGTGTGCCACCAATCATAAAGTGCGAAGCTGCGCCTGTCAGGGCGGTGAATGTCATAATGAATACGCTTGTGCCGACAGCGGTTTTCAATTCATAATTCAGCACGGTCGTCAAAATCAAAAGCATCATCATTCCTCCGCCCGCACCTATAAATCCGCAGATAAAGCCGATTAACATTCCGCAGATTACAGACTGGATTGCCCTCTTTTTTGCCGACACACCGAGCATAGCTTCTTTAGTTGTCATAACGGGACGGATGATAAATTTTATGCCGAGCAAAAATGTCATAAACACGGAAAATCCGCCCATTGTAGCTGATGGAACAATGCTTGCAACATAACTGCCGACAATCGTAAACGCAAGAACACTCGCCATCATAATCAAACCGTTTCTGATATCGAGATTTTTATTTTTATGGTATGTATAAGCCGAAACTGCACTCGCCAAAACATCGGACGAAAGTGCGATTCCGACTGCCATATACGGATCCATATTAAGAAAAGTTATGAGCATCGGACTTATTCCAGCCGCCGCACTCATTCCTGCAAAACCTGTTCCGAGACCTGCGCCCATTCCTGCAAAAAATGTAACTAAAATTGTAATAAATATATCCATTTAATTTCCTCTATAGAATAATATAAGTAAATTAAGATTATTTTAATTTTGCCGCTTCATAAACAAAAGCCGTGAAATCAGCATTATTACTGCAGTTCCGACAAGTATCTGCAACGGGTACAAAAGTACGCTTTCACTCGGAATAATCATACTTAAAATTGTCAATGCTCCGGCAGGCGGAATATACATTTTTGTGCAGTAAACAATTACAAGCATTATCGCCGTGGCTGTCAATGCGGCAACTGTCAACGGCAATCCGAGAGTCATATTCAGCACATATCTTGAAACCGCTCCGACAAATGCACAGACTGTTATCAGCAAAACCGTCTTTACCGGCTTGTTGCGAGCCTTATTTTTCGGACGGGAAAATTCCGTAAACGCCACAAGCAACGGCGGTGCAATTGCAAATTTAAAGCCGACCAAATTGCGAAGAATCCCACAACGGCAACACAGATTGTTCTTACGGCTGTGTCAATCACATCGCTCTTTGCATGCAGGTTTACCGACTGAAAATCCTCTTTATCTCTTATTTTAACTTTCAAAAGAAATCTGCGGAATAATACAACCGCAATTGTCAGCAAAAATGCGGCAATCGGGTATATAAAGCTCTCGGTCTGCATCATAACAGGCAACACAATTGCCGAAATCATCGGTGCAAATGTTGTTCCCGAAAACATAAAGAGAATTTGTGCAAATACAAATGCAATCAATATTTCAAGATAAAGCCCGACTTTTATGTATCGGACTGTCAGCACACCCGCAACAGCGCAAATCGCAATTAACGCAATCATTCGGCTGTCATTGACTTTCCAACCTTGCTTTTGTGTAACCATATAGCCAATTGCAAGTGCCGTTATTTCAGGAAAGATTATCTCCCCCTCACCCAATATTTCCGCAACAAAAGTCATTATACCGACAAGTATAAGCGTTAATACATACGGTAATGCGTTTTTAAGCGCTTTTGTCAAATTCAGTTTCCTCATTTTTTATATTTCTACCCACTTTTCAATTCAAACTAACAGCACTATTGTATCATAAATCTGTCAGCATTAACAGACAAAATTTATTCACAGATTTTTCCTTTAACAGCGTATCTGTCATTATGCGTGGATATGCAGGTCTTGCAAAAGACGCTGTACATATTGGAGGTTCAGTATATAATAAAAACGGCGCAGAAATTAGAGGCGTTTTTTAAGTCACCTACGGTTTAGGTGTCAAAATATAAATATTTGTACAGCAAAGCCTCCTGCAACTGCTTAAATTTTACACATTACAGGATAATGGGTGTTGCACAATAACACTTGATATTATTCCCACTCAATATACCGCCAACTCTGTATGAAAACACAAAATGATCATTCTTAAATAAAATATCCACTTAAAACTCCTTTGCATTTATTTAAACTATTTCAACTCTTCTATCCATTTGCCATTTTCTTCAAAAAAGAAATACTCACTAATATTGTCATTTAAAAATACTTCCAACATCTTATCCATTCCATAAGCAAGTTTTCTCTGCTTCATTTCATCTAATGTCAGCCAGAATACATCCCCTTCTTCAGACGAAGTAACTATTCCTTCAAACTTATCTGTCTTATATAATAACACTATATATCTTGTTTCTTCATCCTTCATCCAGTCTTTTATCCCACAAAGTTTTGGTTCTGAAATTTTCAATCCAGTTTCTTCCCACACTTCGCGTATCACAGCATCTGTAAATGATTCTCCTCTTTCCACATGTCCTCCCGGAAATGTTATTCCAGAGTAATCATCATCCGTCTTATCTTGGACAAGTATCCTATTTTCACTAAACACCATACACATATTTGTCATTATCACTTTTTCTGTTCTTGCCATACGTAATACCCTTATCCTTCATTTGCTGAATCTATATATATCATTTCAACAATACTGTCTGCATCAATGTCAGATGTAATAATTTT
>ENA-OPWR01000428-OPWR01000428.1-human-gut-metagenome-genome-assembly--contig:-NODE-428-length-38711-cov-3.649834_pt1 | contig 38711 bp, 41 predicted proteins | sample MGYA00241507_ERZ502006 | MGnify/ENA primary metagenome ERZ502006 (study PRJEB25962, sample SAMEA2043041) | human gut metagenome | biome: human gut; feature: human-associated habitat; material: faeces...
AATACTAGAATGAATTAAATTATCTCCTACCATAACCATAGACGCCTGATACTCTTGCTCTTCTTCCTTCTTATTTTCTTGCAATTTATTATCTTTTTTTACTTCTTGCTGTAAATTTTTAGAGTTAGCACCACCAAGAAAATAAATCAAAACCAAAGAAAATAAAATAACTAAACTAACTGCAATAAAAATATTACCTAACTTTAACTTTTTCTTTCTTCTTCGCATCTCTACACCTATTTATTCTTTTTCAAAATATATTTTTTAGAATCTGATTTTTCATCCAAATCTTGACTATTTTCATTCTCTTTTTCTTTAACTTTTCCTAAAATCTTAAAATCAATAGTTGAATTCTCCTTACAAGCCTTAATTACCTGAACAATAACTTCATCTCCAAAACCAAATCTATCTTTTGTTTTACTATTAATTAAACACATAGCATCTTCAATATAACGATATCCTCCACGAGGCATATCCTCTACTCTAGCAAGGCCTTCTACTGTATTAGGAAGTTCAACAAAAACACCAAACTCTTGTACGCCAGAAATAACTCCCGTAAATGTTTCTCCAATATGACTTTCCATATATTCAGCTTTCTTCATATCATCAACATCTCTTTCACACTTAACAGCATCTTGTTCCTTCTCTGAACAATGAAGTGCCATAATAGATAAATTCTTATTCCAATATTCAATAACTTCTGGAGAATAATGATATTGATAATCTTTTACCAAACGATGTAAAATTAAATCTGGGTATCTTCTAATAGGAGAAGTAAAATGTGCATAACATTTACTACCAAGACCAAAATGACCAATATTAGTATCTGAATAAACAGCCTTAGCCTGACTTCTAATTGCTAAATCATTAAGGATTTTTGCATCTGATTTATCCTCTAATTGCTTTAAAACATTTTGTAAATCTCTAGCCGTAATATTTTTCTTTTTTCCATTTACTTTATATCCACGAGAAGCCAAGAAACAGAAGAAACTATTTAATCTCTTTTCATCAGGCTTGCTATGAACACGATAAATACCAGGTAATTGTTGATAGAATATAGAACTAGCAACTGTTTCATTCGCGGCAACCATAAAGTTTTCTATCATGTTTTCTCCTGTTCCTTCATTTCTCAAACGAATGTCAACTGGTTTTCCAGCATCATCAACAATAATTTTTGCTTCATTACTATGAAATTCAATATAACCACGTTTAACCATTCTTTGTCTCAACAAATCTGATACATACCTCATTGTTCTTAAATCATCAGCGAATGGTTGATAAGCTTCATCAATGATTCCTTTGTCTAAAATATCATTAACCTTATTATAAGTCATTTGGATTCTACTACGAATAACAGATTCCCCAATCCAATGAGAAATAATCTTACCCGTTGAATCAATCTTCATAATACAAGACATTGAAAGTCGATCAACATTTGGATTTAAAGAACAAATTCCATTTGATAATCGATGAGGTAACATTGGTATTACTCTGTCCACCAAATAAACACTAGTTCCCCTTTCGTAAGCTTCCTTATCTAATAAAGTATCTGGTTTTACATAATGACTAACATCCGCAATATGAACACCAAGTTCAAATGTACCATCATCATTCTTTAAAATACTAACCGCATCATCTATATCTTTGGTATCATCTCCATCAATGGTAAAAATAACTCTATTTCTTAAATCAAGACGACCACTTAAATTTTCTCCCTCAATATTATCAGGCAAATCTTGAATCGAATCTAATACCTCTTCTGGAAACTGAGGCTTAAAATTATTTTCATAAACAAAAGATAAAATATCTACACCAACATCATTTTTATGACCAATAACATGAGTAACACTACCTAAATATTTACTTTCATCAACAGGCTCTACTACAACCTTATGTCCATCAACAAGCCCCTTTTGACATTCTTTCATAACCTCAATATCAAGTAACTTTTTATTATCCGGATGAACCATACATTTTCCATCCTTAAAATAAACCGTACCAACAAAACTCTCCATATTTCTCTTCAAAATACTATGAACTCTTCCTTCAGTCTTATCACCTATCAACTCAATTAAAACAGTATCCAAATTCCTAGCACCATTTAAATTATCACGATGAACATAAATATCTTTCTTTCCTTCACCAATAGATACAAACCCAAATCCCTTTGGATTCATCAACATCTTTCCACTAACTAAATGACTATTCTTTAATAACAAATATTTCTTCTTTTTTTCACTATAATAAAGAATACCCTTAACACATAATTCATCCAACAACTTCATAACAGCCTTATAATCATCAATAGATTTATAACCCAAAGCATCATTAATCTCAATAGAACTCATTGAAGGTCTACTAGAATTAGACAACAAATTAATTATATCTTGTTCCATTATCTCCACCTCTTTTTATTAATAAAATACTTCTATGGAACTTATGTATTTTATTAATCTTAATCATAAATGTACATCATTTACCTAATAAAAGAATAGCAAAAACACGACCTATAGTCAATAATTCTTCTTATCTTTTTATAGATTTTATTTTTACATACATTTTATTTTTAAACATACATTTTATAACAATCACTCTTCACCACTTTCTCCTACCAATAAATATTCTTTATCAAAAAGAAAAAAGAAATTTAAGTATTTTACTCCTCAAATTTCTAAAAATTTTAAACTGCTTTCTTTCTATTATTTATTATTACAAACTAATCTTCTTATTACTCTTTTTCTCATTAATTAAACATAAGATACAAAGAAGAATAAGATAAATTAAGAAAAGAGGAAATAAGTAATAAATGGAATAACTAAGACAATCTAGTCCTGTAAACTGATATAAATGATTAATATGATTAAAAATATCTATGGTATAAGAAAAATAATACTTTGTTATTAAAGTAACCATTAAAGATAAAACTAATCCAATATCTGCAAGACAAAAAACAGATTTTTTCTTTTTTAAAGAATAGAAAATTAGTACAAAGAAAAAAAGAATAATAAACAAAAAATACCATATTCCTTGTTTAATTAAATATATATTTCCTAAATAAGAAAAGAAAAAATAAAAAAGAAAAAGAAATAAACGATTTTTATGTTCTTTTTCTTTTTGAATGAGAAAAAAGAAAAGAACTAAAGAACATAAAAAGATAATATTAATCCCTGATAATACACCTAAAATACTAGCATTCATAGAATTATCTAAAGTAAAAATAGGAAGAATTCCTAATATTTTAATATTCATCTTTTTTAAGTAGGAAGAATAACTTAAAGTATTTTTTGAATAAGGATAACTTGGTAACGTTTTTACTTGAAAAGCATACCCTAATTTATCTTGATAACCATATAAAGAATAATAAGAAATTGCCCTCAAAAATTCATTTTTACTTCCATCATCAGAAAATCCATAAAAAATAGTATCACCAATAACCGTTACAGGAACACTTTCTAAACTAATTTGATAAATATTTTCCAACATTTTTATTTTATCAATATTTTTTTCATCATGTATCTCATAGCGATATACATTTACGTTATCATATTGTTTTTCTATGCTTTTTAAAAAATTATTTTCAGCTTTGCAATGAGAACAAGTGTTAGAATGAAAGAAATAAATATTAACAGAATTTTTAGTATCTGCAAAAACAAAAGATAAAGGACAAAAAACAAGAAGAATCAAAAGAAAAATCTTTTTCATTCTAATTTCCCTTAAAATTTAAACTTTGATAACATAAATCAAAACATTTAAAAAATTCTTCTATTTCTTCTTTTGTCGTTTTAAAAGAAAGACTAATTCGAATACTATGCATAGCTCTTTTTCGATCTTTTGTCACAGCATACACAGAATCAGACATTGTATTAGAACTAGAACAGGCACTCTTAGTAGAAATATAAATATCATAATTATCCATTGCATGAATAAAAGTTTCTGGCTTTATATTAAGAATACTAATATTAATCGTAGAATAAACAGAATTTGAAGTACTATTAATTAAAACAGAAGGATACTTCTTAAAAAATCCTAAAATACTTTGATTTAATTCCTTAACATAAGAAGTATTCTCCTCAATATGAGGAATAACCAATTCAAGTGCTTTCATAGTGGAAACAATAAGTGGTAGTGCTGGAGTCCCACTACGATAAACTGTAGTAGATTTCCCCCCATGAATAAGATTATCTAACATAATATTCTTCTTCTTTATCAATAATCCTATCCCCTTTAATCCATAAATCTTATGTGCAGAACAAGTGGCAAAATCCATATCATCAAAGCAAAGAGGAATTTTTCCTATTGCCTGAGTACAATCAACATGAAAGAAACATTTTGGATAGTCTCTAACGATTTTAGAAATCTCTTCAATAGGTTGCCTAATCCCAAGTTCACTATCAACAGCACAAATACTAACCAAAATGGTATCATTATTTAATAATTTTTTCAAATGCTCTAAATCTACTTGACCATCATCTTTAATTTTTACATAATCAACAATAAATCCTTGATTAGCTAAATAATTTACCGTAGATAAAACTGAAGAATGTTCTAAAAAGGTAGTAATAATATGCTTACCACGACTCTTATATTTAGAACACACACCCTTAATAACATGATTATTTGCTTCACTAGCTCCACTAGTATAAACAATCTCTTCATCTTTTAAATTTAATAATTCTTTAATTCTTTCTGTTGCGTAATCTTCAAGTTCCTTTGCTTCCATCCCCAATTTATGTAAAGAATTACTATTTCCAGGATAATCTAAACAAACTTTATTAAAAGTACTTAACACTCTTTTATCAACCGGTGTTGTTGCAGCATAATCTAAATATATCATTAACTTCTTCCTTCTTTCTTTTACAATTGTACCAAATATTTAAAAAAAAGTTAACAAAAAAAGAAGAGATTATTCTTCAATATTGCTCTTCTCTAGCAAAGAAAGTTGTCCCTTAATTAAACTTTCCATTTTTGTTTTATATACACTATAACTTTTCTTCAACATATCCAACTCTTGTTCAGTCTTTTGAGCAGAAACCAAAGCTTCATGCACAATAGCACTAGCATTATCCTTAGCCTCTTTAACAATTAAATCTGCCTCAGTACGAGCAAGTTCTTTCATTTTATCCGTTGTCTCTTGAGCAGCAATCAAAGCCTTCGCAACTTTTACATCAGTATTTTGACTAGATTGCTTTTTCAAAGTTTCTAATTGCATCAAATAGTTATTATTATCTTCACTCAATCGTTCTAGCTTTTTAATAACCATATCAATAAATTGATTCACTTCTTCTATGTTATATCCATTATTAACAATACTAAATCGTTTCATAACTCACCCTCTAACTTCTACCAATCTAAATCAATATCGTTATTCTTAGCCTTCTTCCCCTTATCATCATCATCAGTAATAGCCCCTTCAACATCAACATTTTTAGGTGTACATAAGAAAATACCAGCACCTATTTTTTGTAAATCTCCACCCAAAGCATAAACTGTACCACTTAAAAAATCTACAATTCTTTTTGCTTGATCAGGCGTTACCCTCTTCATATTCACAACAACAGTATTTTTCTTCTTCAAATGATCAGCAATTTGTTGACTCTCAGAATAAGCACGAGGCTCTAACAAAATCATTTTACCTGTTCCTACACTATTAACCATATCTTCACTCTTTTCAGAATCCTCTACTTCTTCATCATCAATTTCATCTACAATCATCTTCTTCAATTTACTCAAAGCCATAGTATCCTCTCCTTATCATAACTTACAATTATTATACACTAGTTTTTTTTGAAATACAACTTTTTTATCACATTTCACTTTTTTTTGATTTTTCTGTAAATTACTTCAAAGAAAAAACTACTTACCTTCTTTTAAAGATAACAATTTTTTATAAACACCATTCCAAGTTAACGTAGCACACTTCTTCCTAGAAGGCTGTTTAGCAATATCATCATAAACAACAGCCTCCCCTAAAATATCCTTATCATATTCCTTTTCTTCTATCATATCATCATAGTTTTCAATAATCTTAAGTGCCTCATCTATAGTTTTTCCAACCAAAGTAGAAGCCATAATCGAAGTAGAAGAAATACTAATCACACAAGCTTCTCCCTCAAAACTAATATCTTCAATAACGCCATCTTTAATCTTAATATAAACATCAATATTATCAATACAACTTACATTTCTACTATTTAACTTTAAATAATCATCTTCATCATGTCTTAAACGATGATAAGGATTTTGATAATTATCTAAAATAATACTTCTTTTTAATTCTCTATCCATTCTTATCACCTTCTTTTATTTATAATATTTCCGTCCAAATATTCTCTATATTTTTTAAAGCCTCTACTAAAGCATCAATTTCTTCATAAGTATTATAAATTCCCAAACTAACTCGACAAGTATTACTAATATCAAAAACTTGATTTAATATCTTAGAACAATGATTACCACTACGAATACAAATATGATGTTTATCCAAATAAATAGCCACATCCTGACTAAAAATATCCCGAACATTAAAAGTAACAATACTACCAACAGTATCTTCATTATAAATAATAATATTATCTAACTCTTTTAACTTAGAAACAAAATAATTTCTTAATTCATGCTCATATTTCATAATCTTATTCATACCAATATTCTCTAAATAAGAAATTGCTTCTCCCATACCAATAACACCAGCAATATTCTGCGTTCCAGCTTCAAACTTTGTCGGTACTTCACGAAGTTCTACATAACCATCTTTTAAATACATTGCATTCATCCCACCACCATAAATAACAGGATCCATTTCATTTAAAAGATCAAACTTTCCATATAAAAAACCAACACCAGTAGGACCATACATCTTATGAGCACTAGTAACAAAGAAATCAACATCATCTAGACTAACATTCATCTTCAAATGACTAATACTCTGCGCTCCATCCCCAACAACTAAAATTCCTTTTTGATGGGCATAATCAATAATTTCTCTCATCGGCCTGATATCTCCAATAACATTCGTAATATAAGCTAAAGAAATTACCTTAGTCCGAGAAGTAATACTCTTCTTAACATTAGAAATCGTAACTTCATGATGGGAATCAAGAGGAATATATTTTACAAAAATCCCCTTCTCTTTTGCCAAACTAAACCAAGGAAGAACATTAGAAGCATGTTCACTTTCCGTAATTAAAACTTCATCTCCCTCAACTAGTTTTTTCCTAAAATAACCAAAAACAATTCGATTTAATCCATCCGTAGTCCCACTCGTAAAAACAATCTCACTACTATCATTTGCATGAATAAAATTCTTAATCTTCTCACGAACATTCTCATACATACTATCAACTTTTTGACTAATAGAATAATCTCCCCGATGAGCATTAGCACAATAATTACTATAATATGAAACTACACTATCAATAACACATTTAGGTTTTAAAGTAGTAGCCCCATTATCTAAATAAATTAAATCTTGATTAAGCATCGGAAAATCTTCACGATTCATATCTACTCACCTCTTAAATTCTGAATAATGGAAAAAATCATCGCCCTTTTCTCCATATCAACAATCAAATTAGAAAAAATAAATCCCTTTATCAATAAATGAATGGCTTCTGAATAAGAAATCCCACGACTCATCAAGTAAAAAATTTCACTATCCCGAAATCCACCAATTACAGAACCATGTTTAGCAACAACACTATCTTCATCAATAAACATATTAGGAATAATCTTAGCATCAACTTCCCCAAGTGTTAAAATACGACTGGATTGATCCATTACACAATTAGTATTTCCTCTCTTAAGAACACTATTAATATCCAAAGTAATAGAAGATTTATCCAATCCAATACATTTATTTTGAATATCACTAGAAACATTTTTTGCATTATGATTTACTATAATATGATATTCCTCACATCCCCTACTGATACTAGAAAAGCCCTCTTTAAAAGAAGAATTTTTTCCATTCAAATCAATAATCGTATTCTCCAAAACATTTTTATTATAATAAAATTGAAACAATAACAACTGACTATTCTCATCTAAAGAATAATGATTATTAACCTCCAAATCATTATCTACACTACTAATAAATATCTTAGCAACAATATTTTTAAGTATTTTTATAAAACAATTAACTAAAGAACAATCTTGATACTCAATAACATATTCTCCACTCTTCTTAATAATTATTTCACAATTTTTAATAGAAAATACTTCATTATCTATTTCCTCTAAAACATTATTTTTAATAATAATTTTATTCATGATTAGTATCCTCTTCTAAATACTTTGTATACCCATTTGCCTCAATATCACTAGTCAAATGATAGTCCCCAGTCTTAACAATATGCTTATTTCCTAAAATATGAACATAATCAGGCTTTAAATATTCCAATATCATTGAATAATGCGTAATAATCAAAATTGCAACATCAGGATTTTCTTTTTTATAAGAAAGAATATTCTCACATACAATACGAAGACTATCAACATCTAATCCACTATCAAGTTCATCTAAAATAATAAAACTAGGTTTTAATAACTTAATTTGCAATACTTCATTCTTTTTCTTTTCTCCCCCACTAAAGCCAACATTCAAACTACGATGAATTAAATCCTTATTCATTTTTAATTCCAAAACAGCCTTCTCAACATCTTGAATAAATTGATATAACCCAACTCTCTCTTGATTTTTCTGAGCAATAGCCGTTCTCAAGAAATCTTGATTACTAACCCCATCAATTTCCATAGGAGATTGCATAGCTAAAAAGATTCCCTTTCGACTTCTCTCATTAACAGGAAGAGAAAGAATAGACTCCCCATCAAAAAGAATATCTCCATTCTTAACATGATAATGTGTATCACCCATAATTACTCTAGATAAAGTACTCTTACCAACCCCATTAGGTCCCATAATAGTATGAATAGTACCAGGCTCTATCTGTAAATTCAAATGATTTAAAATAATTTTATTTTCTACTTCTACCGTTAAATTCTTAATTTCTAATTTCATTTTCTCATCACCACTTTCAAGCAAAAATATTATACCACGAAAAACTTACTTTTGAAAAGAAAAAAGCATGACAAAAATCACACTACTGATAAGGAGAAAAAGATTTAATTTTTTTACTTTTTTTCAATTTTAAAATAGAACGCTGACAAATTTTCCTAACACCCTCGCAAGTAAGATGATATTCCTCTCCGATTTGCTGTAACCCCATAGCATCATCTAATTGATAGCCAATTCTTTTAAATAAAATCTCTCTATCTCTTGGAGAAAGAATTTGAAAAATATCTTGAATTAAAATAGAAAAATCATACCCATCTAACACTTCATCTACATCTTCAAATTTATCTATCTCATAAGAAATATTATCAATTAAACTAGCATTATCTTGTTCAAAATAACCATCATTTTCACTATTAACCATCTTCTGTAAAGAATCACAAACAAAATTATCTCTTTCTCGAATAAAAGACAATAACTTAACATCCTTAAAATTTAACTTTAAAGCAAGTTCCTCATCAGTAATTTTCTTTCCATAATAAAAATAATACATATCCGTAATTTTCATTGCCCTATTCTGTAAACTAGCAATCCCCAAAGGCATACCAAAAAGATGATAATCTACATAAGCACTATTAAATATAGCTCTTTTAATATTAAAATAAGCATATGAACAAAAATGAATACACCTACGAATATCAAACTTGAAAATTGCCTCAGTAAGACCAATCATACCACATTGTTCCAAATCAGTAATATGCCAATCCCTAAAATAAAGACTAACATAATATTTTACTAACCGAATATTATAAACTTGAAACAAATAAACAGCCTTACTATAATCCAAATACATATCAACCTGTTCCAATAATTCTTCCTCAGAAAGACTTGAACCCTCACTAGAAGAAATAGCTAAATCTAAACAAGAAAGAACTTTATCCTCTTGAAGTCCTTTTTGATATTTTTTTAAAATTATTTGAAAATACTGATCAAAATTTGAACATCTATTACAATCAGAATAAAATTTTCTAAATTTTTCTACCAACTTTTTCCCAGTATCAGTACTTTTAATTGAAGAAAATACCTTTTCTAAATCTAAATCAACATAACTATCTTGATGAGCAAAAATTTGAATATAATCTTTCTTTAATAAATGAAATCCATAATAAACTTCATCCTCTAAAGAAAATAAACTTTTTCCATTTCGTTTATTGACAGAACTTTTTTTCATCTGTTGAAGAATATCTTCATAAAATAAATTCTTATCCAAAGTAGATAAGTAATAGCCAAACTTTTCCCAAATTTCTTCTAAAGAAATTCCTCCTTGAATACTTTTTTCAATTTCTAAATCAAAATACTGATTTATCTTCTCTTTTCCATAACAAGAAATTAACCGATGATAAGTATGCATATCAATTCTTTTTAACTTTTTTATCTCATACTCCATAAAATTACCTCCAGTTAAAATTCGAAAATATATTCTATGATAAGAACATAAGCCTGTCAACCTTAAATTTACAAAAAGGAAAAAGAAGAATAAGTATTTTCTATCCATTAACATATATTTTACTGAGGTGATAAAAATAGAAAAAAAGTTAATCAAAACAAGAATAATCGCTGTATTTGGTATTTTCTTCTTATCTTTTCCCAGCCATTTTATTTACAATCTATTCCCTAATATCTTATTCTCTTTCTTTTTTCCCATAAATGAATCTATCTTTGAACATTTAAAAATACTTTTTACTTCAACCATAATCTACGGATTATTTGATTATCTCCTCTTAAAAAAAGAACAAATAAAAGTAAATAACTTTTCTTTTAACCTATTCTTAAGTAGTACTTTATCCATCCTAATTTTTTTACTGTTATATCTTCCTATCTATTATATCATTGGAGAATTTTTACCCGTAACATTATTACTAATGCTACTTACTTACTCCTTATGTCAATTAATTGCCTATTATATCTTAAATACTAAAAAAATTCCTTATCTAAATACATTATCCATTTTATTTATTATCTTAATCTATTTAAATTTTATTATTCTAACCTATTCTCCTCCTAAAGAAGATCTATTTAAAGATCCTATTACCAATACTTACGGCTTTAAAAAAGAACAAATTTATCCTTAAATTTGCTCTTTTTTATAAACTAATAAATTTTTTAGCTGTCCTAACCATCTGTGCAGAATATCCCATCTCATTATCATACCAAGCAATAACTTTAACAAGTTGACCATTCTCCCCATCTAAAACATCAGTCAAATTCCCATCAACAGTAGCCCCACAAGTAGAAGAAATAATATCACTAGAAACAATAGGATCATCCGTATAATGTAATGTCTCATTCACGTTTGCTTTAAATAAATCGTTAATTTCTGATACAGTAACATTCTTCTTCAATTGTAAAGTTAAATCAACTAAAGAACCATCGCTAACAGGAACCCGCATTGCACCACCTTTCATCTTTCCATTCAAACTAGGAATAACTTTACCAATTGCTTTAGCAGCTCCAGTTGAGGTAGGAACAATATTCATCCCACAAGCTCTTCCTCTTCTTGCTTGAATTCCTTTCTTATGCGCAACATCTAAAGTAACTTGATCATTAGTATAAGCATGAATAGTAGTCATATATCCTTTTTCAATTCCATATTCCTTTTCTAAAACAGAAAGTACAGGTGCTAAACAATTTGTTGTACAACTAGCAGCACTAATAATCTCTTCTGTTCCATCTAAAATATCATCATTAACATGATAAACAATAGTCTTAATATCTCCTTTAGCAGGAGCAGAAATAATAACCTTTTTAGCCCCTGCTTCAATATGAGCATGAGCCTTTGTAACATCAACAAATCTTCCCGTACACTCAAAAACCAAATCAATTCCTAATTCATCCCACGGAAGTTTACTAGGATCAGTTTCGCTATAAACATGTATATGACGATTTCCTACAATAATACCATCTTCATCAAAAGAAACTTCTTCTCGATAAACACGATGATTTGTATCATACTTAAGTAAATAAGCCAACTGCTCACTATCAGTCAAATCATTAATCGCAACAACCTCTACTTCTGGATCATTCTCCATAATTCGAAATACCAATCGACCAATTCTACCAAAACCATTAATTGCTATTCTCTTCACTTTATCATCCTCCTACTAAATCTTACCAAAAAGAAAAAACTTTATCAAGTTAATTTACATTATACGTAACCAAAATACTAAAGTAAGAATAAAATAAAATGATAAAAGGAGGAAAAATGAAAAAAATTATTTTAATTTGTTCAATTATGATTATTTTGGCACTTGGCATAACATTTGGCATAAACACCCAAAAGAAAAATAACAAGGATAGTAACTTAAAGAAAGTAACTCTAACAGAGGTAACACACAGTATCTTTTATGCTCCCCAATACTTAGCAGATGCTCTAGGTTATTTTAAAGATGAAGGATTAGACGTAGAAATTACCTTATCACAAGGTGCTGATGCAGTAATGTCCGCCGTTTTATCCGGAGATGCAGACATCGGATTTTGTGGCACAGAAGCAACAATATAGGTTGTTGCCAAAAAAGAAAAAGATACTAATTCAAAACGAATAGTATCACAATAGAAGCAATTAACAAAACAGCAGACAAGATAAAAACAATAACAGGTAAAGAAATAAAAGCAGATTTTCTATGATTTCCAACAATAGATTGAACATTATTATTAATCAAAGTAGGATTGTATCCCATATAAGTAGCAGAATCTTTCGCATACATCTCACTAACTCCATTTTGATTATCCTTTTTCTTATTTAAAATAGAATTATCCACATCTCCCCGATAAATATTGTCTTTTAAAGGAACAGAAGAATACTTATCCTTATCTTCTTTCTCTAAAGAATTTTCTTCTAATTCCTGTCTTACTTCTTCTAAAGTATTTTGAGGAATAGAATTAACTGAATCCACCATATGAGAAACTGTCCCATTTTCTCCCGGAATAGAACTAGTAGCATCCTCTACTTTTTCTTTGGAAGAAGAAACTGTCGATGAATTTAAAACATTGCTTTCTAAAGGAACAACTTTTTCCACCCTTTTAGGAAGATATTGAATTTCTCCCACCAAGTGCAACTGATCAATAATCATCTGACATTGTGCATCTAAACTAGAATCCGGAATCAAAAAGATAATACGACTAGAAACTTTAACATTTTCCTTACTCTTTTTATGATAATACTTAAAAATAGCATCTTTAATTAAATTAATATCTCCAACACCAGTAGCATTAATATAAACATTTCCATCATTTTTTCCCTGATAATCTTTATTTCCTAAAATAACATAAAACTGACAAACCTTATCCATACTAAATCACCAATACCTTCTAATTAACTTTTAATATTATAACACTATCTAAAGTATTTTGTAAAATGATTTAACAAAAAAATATTTATTTACACAAGAACACTTTGAATAAATATACATCTTCATACGGATAAATAAACATCTTAGAAAAAGAATGAATATTCCAAATTTTTCCTATAAAATCATTAGAAAAAGAACTACACTTTGGACAATAATAATATAAGTAATAAATATCTTTATATTTCTTTTTTCTTAAAGTAAAATATCTTTTATGTTTAACACAATAAATCTTTCTAAAATAATTATTTTTATTTTTCCTTCTCTTTTCAATAATTTCTTGAACTTTATTCCAAACAAATTCATCAACAATAGGAGGAATTTTCTCATAATCTTTATAAACAACCCAATTCTTCTTATCTATATTTTTCCTAATATTCTTTTTATAATCAATTACCCTAGTTTTTCCTCCACAATAATACCCCTTATATTTATAGTTTATAAGAATTCGTTTAATTCCTGTACTATCTAGTTTTTTATGATATTTAGAAAAAATCATTTCACTAATTTCACGATAATTATATTTTTCACTAGAAAACCAAGTATAAATATCCCGAACAATCAAAGCTTCTTCTTCATCAATATAAAGTTTTCCCTTCTTCTTATAATAACCAAGTAAATTACTATTTCCTAAAACAATCCCTCTCTCAATCGATTGCCTCAATCCAAATCTTACACTTTCAGATAATTTTCTAAGTTCATCCTGAGCAATAGAAGCCATTAAAGTAAGACGAAACTCACTATCTGAATAAAAAGTATTAATATTATCATTTAAAAAAAAGACACCTACCCCATTTTGAAGAAATAATTCCGTATATAAAATACTATCAATCGTATTTCTAGCAAATCGAGAAACACTTTTTGTTAAAATTAAATCAAAACAATGCCTTTTCCCATCTTCTATCATTCTTAAAAAACTTTCTCTTCTTTTCACATCTTTTCCACTTATTCCTTCATCAACATAACCAGGAATAAAAATCCAATTAGAATAATTTTGAATATATCTAGAAAAATAATCTGATTGGTTAATAATACTACTAGATTGTTCTTCATGATCAGTACTCACTCTAGCATAATAAGTTACCCTTAAGGATAAATCATAAATCGTCTTTCCTTTCCTAATTTCCTCTTGAATATCCACCTATTTCCCTCCTATAATAGAAATATGAACAAAAAAAAAGAATATGCTAATACAATCTCATAGGATTAACAGCATACCCTCCTCGATAAGGTTCTCCAATATATAAACAAAAATGTAAATGTGTCCCTAAATAAGGAGAAACAGCAGTAGGAACAGGAATAACATTACCAGTATTTCCCATAGAAGCAATAACTTGTCCTTTAGAAACATTATCTCCTACTTTAACATGAATATCTTTTAAATGCATATAAACAGTATAATAATTAGAAGAATTATGCTTAATAATAACATAATTTCCTCCTCTTCCATTACATGCTAAATTACCAGCAATACAACCAGCTTTAACCGTTGTTACAACACCATTATTAGCAGCATAAATATTGGTTCCATATCCCTTAAAAATATCTAAAGCCTTATGCCCAGCACTAAAATAAGTAGTAATTGTATATCCACCATCAGTAGGCCATGCCCATCCATCTGAAACAGGAGTATTTGCCATTTGAACAACATTAGAAGAAGAATTATTAGCAACACTAGTAACATTTGTATCTTGATAAACAACCTTATCATAATCTACATTAAGCACTCCTACCTCATTAACAGAAAGCTGATTACTGTAATCAATAAATAAAGAATTCAAACTATCGTTATCAACAAACATTACCACAATTAAAAGAATAATCATAAAAGACAATAGAAAAATACTTATTTCTTTCGTAACCTCATTCATCGCCATTCCCCCAAACTTGGCTCTATATTCTAAACTATTTTTTTTGTTTTGTCAACCATTAGTAAAACTTTTTTCTTCAAAATAACAACAACCTATGTATACAACAAAGGAGAAAAAGATTATCCCAAAACTTTTGCAGGATTAACCAAAAGAGATGGTTCTTTCATTGTCTCAAGAACCAAAATTGATAATTTTACGCTAAATGATTTAAAAGGCAAACATATTATTGGAGGAAGAAAAGGAGGAATGCCAGAAATGACCTTAGAATATACTTTAAAAGAAAATGGCATTGATCCCAAAAAAGACTTAACCATAGATACTTCTATCGCTTTTTCCGCAATGTCAGGAGCATTCATTGGTGGAACAGGAGATTTCGTAACCTTATTTGAACCAAATGCTCTAGAATTAACCAAACAAAATCTAGGTTATACCGTAGCCTACTTAGGTGCATTAGGAGGAGAAGTTCCTTATACTGCTTATAATGCAAGAAAAAGTTATATCGAAAAAAATCCAGATATCATTAAAGGATTTTCAAAAGCTATTGATAAAGCATTAAAATATGTCGAAAAAGAAAACGCAGAAACAATCGCTAATCACATTATTGATTATTTCCCTAATACATCATTAAATGATCTAATAACTATTGTTGATGAATACAAAAAAGGTGATGCTTGGAAAAAAGATATCTCCATCAACGAAGAAGAATGGAATCATATCCAAGATATCATCATTTCTGCTGGCTTACTAGACACTTATGCCCCTTACCAAGATTTAATTGACACAACCAATTTCAATTCATGAACAAAAAAATCCTAGAAATAAAAAATTTATCCAAAACATATTATACCAAAGAAAAAGAAATACTAGCTATCGATAACATTAGCTTTCCATTAGAAGAAGAAAGCATAACAGCAATAATAGGACCATCAGGATGTGGAAAATCAACTCTCTTAAATATTATTGGTTCTCTTGAAAATAAAACAAACGGCGAAATTATTTTTAATAAAAAGACTCCTCGAATAGGTTATATGTTTCAAAATGACTGTCTATTTCCATGGCTAAATGTTTTAGATAACTGTCTAATTGGATTAAAAATAAAAAAAGAATTAACCAAAGAAAAAAAAGAAAAAGTCATCTCTCTTCTAAAAAATTATGGATTAAAAGACTTTATTTATAGTTATCCCACAAATTTATCAGGTGGCATGAAACAAAGAGTTGCTTTAATCAGAACATTAGCAACTAATCCAGATATTTTACTTTTAGATGAACCATTCTCAGCCTTAGACTTTGAAACTAGACTTCGTGTATCAGATGATGTATATAAGATTATCAAAAAAGAAAAAAAAACAACAATTATTATAACTCATGATATTGAGGAAGCAATAGCTTTTTCTGAACAAGTAATTGTCTTATCAAAGCGCCCTGCTAAAATAAAAAAAATTTACGATATCAAATTAAATGATACTTTTGGTCCTATCCAAAATAGAATGGCGAAAAATTTTCAACAGTATTATCAAAAAATATGGGAAGTGTTCGATCATGAAGTCTAAAGGATATAAAAAATACTTAAAAAAAATTAGACAAAATAAAATATTAGTTATATTTAGTCAGATTTTTATCCTTTTATTTCTTATTATTTTGTGGCAAAAATTAGTTGATAATAATATAATTAATTCCTTTATTAGTTCTTCTCCTAAAAATGTTGTTAAAACAATAATTGATTTATATCTTCATAATAATCTTATTCATCATATTTTAGTTACTATTTATGAAACATTTATTAGTTTTAGTTTGGGAACAATTTTAGGAATATTAATTGCTATTTTCTTATGGTATAATCCATTTATTGCTAAAGTTATTGATCCTTATCTCACCATCTTTAATTCACTACCTAAAGTATCATTAGGCCCCATCTTAATTATTTGGGTAGGTGCAAATACTAAATCTATTATTGTAATGTCTTTACTTATTTCCTTAATTATTACAATAATTACTGTTTATAATGGATTTATAGCAACTGACAAAAATAAAATAAAATTATTAAAATCTTTTCAAGCAAATAAATTCCAAATTTTAAGATATTTAATTATTCCTAGTAATTATCCTACAATTATTTCTAGCTTAAAAATTAATGTTAGTATGTCATTAATAGGAGTTATTATGGGAGAACTACTGGTATCAAAAGAAGGCATCGGATATTTAATTATGTATGGTTCTCAAGTATTTAATTTAGATTTAGTAATTACTGGTATTATTATATTAATGATTGTATCCTATCTTATGTATCTATTGATTAACTATATTGAAAAAATTCTAATTAAAACCTACTAAAAATAGTTCTTCAAAAATCAATGACTCTAATAAATCACATCTATATTTTTAGATGTGATTTTCATTATATCTTATTTAAATAATAAAGTTCTATAGGCAATATTCAAAAATAAAAGTTACAATTTGACGAAATAAAAACAACTTTGTAAACTGTTGTTAAAATTAAAAAATACAGTAGGAAATTGTTAATATGGGTATATCACAAAAATTAGAAAAATTTCATAAAAATCAAATTAAAAGTATAAAAAATGAAAAAAATCATGAATCTAAAATAAGATAAATAGATGCTTTAGTATTAGTTGTTGGCAGACATTGCATTTCTGCAATGGCTAGTAAAATTAATGGTCGCAGAAAATCTATAAGAAAATGCCATCTGATAGTAAAAAATAATCTTGAAATTAAGACAAATAAAAACAAGTGTGAAAGAAAAAAAGATTACAGTAATTTATTCTAAACTTGAAACTGATATCAAGACTTGAAAAATTATGGAATGGAATGTTATTTTCAACAAGACAAATTTGTATAAAAGTTATGGAACACTTAACAAGGAAGAATGTAAAAGCTAAAGTTAAATATATTACAAAAGAATATAAAAAAGTGTTGTCTATTCTAAAGAAGAAGTGAATAAGTACGAGGGTGTTAATATACATAGAAATGAAAATTAAAAAAAATGGAGTATTCTAATTACTCCATTAATCTAAATTGTAACTTTTATTTTTGAATATTGCCTATATTCCATTAGTATCGCTCTTTAATAATATTTTTACTGCAATAATAAGTAATTAAGAAATATCCTCCATATATAACGACTATAAATATAGCAGTCATTATAATTGATGGTAATAATTGTTCATTACCAAATACCTCTAAAATTTTCATAGCAAACATTATTCCAAATACAGAATGGATTAGAGCCAATATTAATGGTAGCATAAAGAATATTGCAATTTGTCTAAATAATGCTTTATTAATCATCTTTTCATCTGTACCAATTTTTCTTAACATTCTAAATCTTTGTTTATTATCACTACTTTCAGATAATTCTTTTAATCCAAGTATTGCTGCACTACTAATTAGAAAGATAACTCCCAAATATAACCCAATAAATGTTACCATTGCTGATAATCCAGTTGTTGCCTCTTTGATAGATAACTTAGTAGAACCACTAGGAAGTAAATAATCGTTTGCTTTTGGATTTTTTGCTAGTTTATTAATATTATCTTCTATTTTTATGATTTCTTCTTTATCAGTAGCAATATAATTACCTATAAGATGATTTTTAATTAAATAATTTTCATCTATGACATTATCAGAAACTAATATAATTCCTGTATTAATATGATTACTAGACATTTCTAGAAAACCATCTCGGCAAGAATCATATTTTGGTTTTAATGTATGACCAAACAAATTGATTTGTTCCCCGTTTTTTAAAGCAATATTCCTAATTTCAACCATTGATTTAAAATCTGCAACTATCATATATTCATCATCTTTAAGAGAATATTCTTCATTTCCATAAAACCTAGCAACTTTATTATAATCGCTTATTTTCATTATTGATTCTTTTGTATCATATTGCAAAAAAGGAAAACTTGTTCTTACTTCAACTAGTTTCGATCCTAGAGTTTGATTCATAGTTAAGTCTGGTGTTGCATAAGTATTAATTTCAATATATTCCTTTATATCTTTAGTAATATCATAATTGAATACATCAAACATTTCTAATGCAGTATAATGAGAATTTTTAATTTGATTATCATTATAACCATATTTTCTAAAACTATCATAGTATTTATCCATGTTCATATTAATTGTAAATTCAAAGTCAGCTGGTGCTAGTTCTCTTATGTTAGCATTCATTGAATTTTTCATTGTTAGACAAGCAGATAATAAACATATTGTAATAAATAACATTAAACAAATAATTGTTGTTGAAAAAACTGTTGTATTGATTTTGCTACTAAACTGTCTTAAAGTAAAACTATTTAATCTTTTATAATAAAATTTCTTTATACTCATAGCAATCCTTAAAATAAGTCCTGATAAAGACCAAAAAATAAAGAATGTTGATACTGCTCCCATTACTATTGGTTTTAATATATCTTTAACATCTTGTAAAGTAAGAAACTCAACTGTTACCATATGATATGCTTTACCCAAAACTAAGCATGAAATAATAAAAATAATTATACATAAAATTGGATTTTTAAGTTTAATTTTTTCACTTTTTTTTGCACCATTTAATAAATCTATTAACTTACATTTGCTTACGCTATAAGTATTAAAAATCATTACAAGTAAGTACATAATTCCAAAGTAAATTATAGTTTTAATACAAGATGCTTTAGAAAATACAAATGCGAATTTTGTAAGATTTGCTTCAAACATATTAGCAACTACTAAACTCATTAATTGGGATAGAATAATACCTATTCCAAGACCTACTAATAATGAGATAATTCCAATAAATAGTGTTTCAAAGAATAGAATCATAGATATTTTTCTTTTACTCATACCAAGAGTTAAATAAATACCAAATTCTTTATTTCTTCTTTTTATTAAAAATCTTGAAGCATATATAATCAAAAATCCTAGTATAAATGACACAAATACACTAACTCCAGATAACATTGTCATCATAAGTTCAATTAATTCTTCAGCAGATGATGATACATCTAACATTACTGTTTGTGAGCCAAGTGCATTAAATACATAAAATATTGCTACACCAAGAATTAAAGTAAAAAAGTAGATGGCATAGTCTTTCATACTTTTCTTAATGTTTTTTATTGATAATTTACAAAGCATCATTTAAATCGCCACCAAGTAATGTTACTACATCAATAATCTTATCAAAAAATTCTTTCCTAGAATCATTACCTTTATGAATCTCTTTAAAAATTTTACCATCTTTGATAAAGACCACTCTTTGTGCATAAGAGGCAGTAAAAGCATCATGAGTTACCATAAGAATTGTTGCTGAAAGTTCTTCGTTTAAATGATTAAATTTTTCAAGTAACATTTTAGCAGATTTAGAATCTAATGCTCCTGTTGGCTCATCTGCAAGTATTAACTTTGGATCTGTAATAATTGCTCTAGCAGATGCAACTCTTTGTTTTTGTCCTCCACTCATTTGATAAGGATATTTCTTTAAGATATCTTTAATATCTAATTCATCAGCAACTTTCTTTATCTTTTCTTCAATTTCTGATACATTAGCATTTTGAATAGATAGAGCAAGTGCAATATTTTCATAGGCAGTTAAAGTATCTAACAAGTTAAAATCCTGAAAGATAAATCCCAATTCTTCTCTTCTAAATTTATTAAGTTGGTTTCCTTTTAATTTTGTTATATCTTCACCACCAACATAGATATGCCCAGATGTTACTCTATCAATAGTAGAAATAACATTTAAAAGAGTAGTTTTACCTGATCCAGATGCTCCCATGATAGCAACAAATTCGCCTTTATCAACTTCAAATGATAAATTATCAATCGCCTTTGTTAAAGATGAACGACTACCATAGTATTTTTCAATTTTGTCAACTTTTAAAATATTTTCCATATAATTTCTCCTTCCATAAATAATAATAAATTAAAAATATTATTTTGTCGTTCGTTCAATATTACAAAACATTACAATTTTGTAATATTACTTTAAAACTTCGTAATATTTGTCTTTTGCAAATGTTATATATACTCGAGTATATTCATTTTCTTTTGATTCAATATTTATTTTATGCCCTAGTTTACTACACATATTTTTAGCAATAAATAATCCCATACCAGTTGATTTACTTGTATTCCTTCCATTTTCTCCTGTAAAAGACTTATCAAATACTTGCTTTAAATCAGAAGCTTTTATTCCTATGCCATTATCTTCAATTATAAGTGTAGTTTTATATTTTTCATCTCTTACAGATATTTTGATGTAAGAATTATTAATATCTCTTTTATATTTAATACAATTATTAATAATTTGACCTAATATAAATTCTAACCATTTAGAATCGGTTAAGACTTTAACATTAACGTTTTCAACATTATAATCAACTTTATTTTCTAGTAGGTCAACCATGTTTTTAAGACCTACATTTTTTATTACTTTTGATAATTCTGTATCTTTTATCAAGTAATCTTTTTCTGCATTCTCACTTCTTACATAATATAATACTTGCTCTACATAATCCTCTAATCGTTTTAGTTGTGATTTTGTCTTTTTATCAAATTTATCTTTATGATTATTACTAATCAATATTAAAGTTGCTAATGGAATTTTTACTTCATGGATCCACATTTCTATATAGTTTTTAAAGTCATCCCATTGTTCTTCTATTCTCTTAACATTTTCACTCATTGATTTATTAATTTCATAGAGTGCTTGATACAATAATTTGCCTTCATAAAATACTGGTTTATCAAGAGTTTCTAATACTAAATAACCTTTATCTAATGCCTCAATATTAGAAATTAATTCTGTATAAAATTTTTCCTTTCTTAAATAATCAATTAATAAAAGCGATAAACTCCAAATGATTAATACAAATATTGTGGCAATTATTACAACATTATCAATTTTAAAAGCAAAGAATATAAGCAATATGATACCAATACTAATTAGTGATAAAAGAAGTGCATAAAGTTTATCTTTTAAATATCTACCAAATTTCATAATAAAATATAGCCCATTCCTTTTCTAGTATCTATTGCATTTTCATAGCCAACACTTTTTAATTTTGCTCTTAATCTACTTATATTTACAGTTAAAGCATTATCATTGATAAACTCATCATTGTTCCATAAATCTGTCATCAGCTCATCTCTAGTAACAATTTTATTTTGATGATTAAGTAAAAAACAAAATATTATCATCTCATTTTTAGTTAAAATAATTTCTACATCTTCTTTTTTTATAATTCCTTTTTGGACATTTATTTTTAAATCTTTATATGAAAGAACATTTGATTTTGCATTTGTTCTTTTTAATACTGCCCCAATTCTTAGAAGAAGTATATTAGGATTATATGGTTTAGTTATATAATCATCTGCTCCATAAGAAATAGATAATGCCTCATCAATTTCAGAATTTCTACTAGTTACCATTATTACAGGAATATTAGATGTTTTTCTTAGATCTTGTAATAATTTTTCGCCATTTATATAAGGTATGTTTATATCTAGTAATATTAAATCTGGTGAAGATTTAAATATTTCATTTAAAGAATTTTTAAAGTTTCTTAAAATGATAGATTTATAATTATTATTTTCTAAAAGTTCTGATAACTCGTTACATATTGCATTATCATCTTCAATAATCATAATTTTCTTCATATATCTCGCCACATTTCTTATAAATTATTATATCACGAATAAGGTAGATCTTACCTTACAGTTTTGTAATATAAAAAAGGAATTATTTTTTCAAATTCCATTTTCGCGAAATCTATTAATTTCATACCATATTTTATTTTTATTATTAAAATAGTATTATCAATCATATTTTGTTTTTCTTTTCTATATTATATATAGTACCATCTTTTACTAAATTACTTAAATCATTATTTTTCCTTTTATATCCTCTATAGCAATAGACAACTTTTAGAGTATCTTTATTATTGCAAAAAGGACAAGTTAGTGTTTTCCCCATATTTCTACCTCCATTAACTAACATAAGTTTATCTTCAAAAAGACCTTTAAAACATTATTTTTCGCACTATGACTATAATTGGAGTTATTATGGGAGAATTATTAGTTTCAAAAGAAGGAATAGAATACTTAATTATGTATGGATCACAAGTATTTAATTTAGATTTAGTAATAACAGGAATTATTATTTTAATGATTCTTTCCTACGTTATGTATTTATTCATCAATAACTTAGAAAAAGTCTTAATTAGAAATAAAACTAATTAAGACTTTTTTCTTCTTTTCACCTCTTCATTTTGAGTTGCCTTCCATATATTTTCAATTCCTAAATACTTTAATACTTGAGAGAGTGTAAAGTATTCCAAATGAGTAGTTATATTAAACATTTTAGGTAATATTATTTCTAAGTCTTGTTCTAATAAAATATCTGCTATATGATTTCCAATTAAATATTGATAAATTTCTATAATCGTATTCCCTTTCTGATATAAAAGTTTAACATCTTCATCAATATTCTTTTTTACTATTTCCTCATAGTTAAATTTTTTATTTTGAAGATATTCTATTAATTTAACTATTTCTTGATTATCAGTAGTGTAATTAGTAAGTTTTTCTTCAATACTTGTTTCAATATTTAATCTCCTTTTTTGCTCTTCTACTTTATTTTCTAACGTAATTACCTCTCCATTATTATATTTTTGAATATCAATGAAAATATTATAAAATGGCATAACAATTAAGAAATTATTTTGATTTCTAAAACTAGCAATACTTTCTACAATCGATTTAGGATAACCAATTTCTATTAAGTATTTTGCAGCTAATTTTTCAAAAAAGATAGCCGGAAATTCTGCAATTCCCTTTAAACTGTCTTCTTTACCTAATGTATATTTATAAGACATAGATACATAGTGAGAAAACTCATGAACTAAAGTAATAAAGCTATCAATAAATCCATCACTATTAACATTAATTTTAACCCGATTATCCTGCATATCCAAGTAACAGCATGAAACTTTATCACTATCCTTTGTCATTCCATGATTTTCTTTTAATTGAATATATAAATCACACCAACTTTGTGGAGCCCCTATCCTATTTAAAAAGTCAAGAAAAATTTTCTCTTCCTCATCCTTCTTCTTTAAAGGCAAATCCTCTTTGTTATTTATTTTAGCAAGATCAATTAATACTTTAGAAAAAATTTCTTCAAAATTATCAAAAAAAATAAAATCCTGTTGATTTAAACTATTTGTAATTATTTTTAAATAATGATTATAAGTAGAAAATCTACTTTTATCTTTTAACCAATTTTCCAATTCTAATTTATTATCATGCGTTTTTAAAAACTGAAAAAAAGTATTCCAGTCTTTGTTTTCCATATAATACCTTGTTGCAATATAAGTAAAAACACTATCATTATTCAATAAACTTTCTTCTTTATTTATTAAAGCAATATATAATTTAAAAAGTAACTCTCCTTTTTTTACAACGGACATAAAGTACTTATTATTTAATAGTGATTTTATTTGTTCTTGAAAGAAAACATCAAAATCTTCAATAAAAATTGTATTTTCTTTATCAATATGAACTAAAGATAAATTTTTTCCTTGATAACTATTTAAAAGTGTTGGATTTAATTTTATAGTATTTTCAATTTCTTCAATATTTTTATTTTTAACTGTATCATATATTAATGTAATATCATTAATCTTTTTTTCTTTTATCATAGTCTTTTCTCCTTTTTGTGGGTAATATTATAACATTTATTTATTGATTTTACTATATTTTTTCTAGATAAATATATTTTCAAATTATTAGATTTAAAATATAATAATAAAAAGTTATCATAAAAAATATATTTCATAACAAAAAGAATAAATAAGTATTTTAAACATAAAAAATAACTTTCTCTTTATTCCTATTTTATAAAAACTATTTTTAAATAATCTCCCTATTTCTAATAGTATAGATTACCTTTTAAATAACAATCACTTAACCTAATATTTCTTTTTCTTAACAAAAATAAAAACATCACCCCTTACCTTTAAGAAATGATGTAATTTATAACTTACCAAAATTTAAAATTCATTAGTAATATCTTTAATTTTTTGATTAATCCATCCCTCTAAATGATCCTCTAAAGGTTGAAAACCACTCTTAGTCTCAGACATTCTCTTTAACTTAACGCCACTCTTTTTATAATCAATATCCTTAATACTAAGTTTTATTTTCTTATCATGATCATCAACTTGAATCACCTCAGCATAAATATTATCCCCGACACTTACAAAATCATGAACATCTTTAACATATCCATAAGATATCTCAGAAATATGAATTAATCCCTTATAATCATCATCAGATAAAGAAGCAAAAGCCCCATATTTCTGTATTCCAGTAATTTTCACTTGAATAATATCCTTTTGATTTACCTTTGGCAAAGTACCACCACCATTCGGTTAATATTATAACATTTTTTCAACTATTTTTAAAACGAATTATAACAAGAATAAAAATATTTTGTAAATTTCAAAAAATACAAAGCAATTTTTAATTTATCTCTTCTTAATTTCTTTTTTTAAATATTGAACAAATTCTTCAATTTCCATAGAAAGTGTTTCATTACTATCATATTTTCTAAAACTAATTAAACGATTATCTCTTTCTCTATCTCCAATAATTACAGTAATAGGATTCTTTAATTTATTACTATTCATCATTTTTTTGCTCATTGATTCTTTAGAATCATCATAAGAAACTCTTATCTCTTCATCACTTAAAAGAGAAAATAACTCTCTGCAATAACAATCATGATAACGAATATTAACAGGAACAATATTGACTTGAACAGGAGATAACCATATTGGTAATACCCCTTTAAATTGCTCTAACAATAATACTAAAAATCTTTCATAAGAACCAAGTACTGCTCGATGAACCATAACAGGATGTTGTTTTTTCCCTTTTTCATCGATATAACTTAAATCGAATCTCTTAGGAGTCGCAAAATCAACTTGAACAGTAGGAATTTGCATTTCTCTACCTAAAGAATCCTTAAACATAAAATCCAATTTAGGTCCATACAAAGCAGCCTCACCTTCACACCTCTTAGCCTGTAATCCAAGTTCATCTGATACTTCCTGTAACATCTTTTCGCAAATATCCCAATCTAATTGCTCACCAATATATTTTTCAAGATGATTTCCATCTCTTACAGAAAGCGATACCCATACATCATTCCATAGTCCCATTCGAGAATAAAAATCTCGAATTAAATTACACATATTAATAACTTCTTGCTTTACTTGATCAACCCTACAAAAAGAATGACCATCCTCTACAGTAATAGCATATACCCTTGATAAACTATTTCCAACTGCACCTGGTAATTCAGCACGATATTGCTTATCAGATTCCATATACCTAATTGGCAAATCACGATAACTTCTTATTTTAGAAGCATAAATTTGGGTATGATGTGGACACTGCACAGGTTTTAAAACAAACTCATGTCCTTTTGGAGAACTTACTCTAAATAATTCATCATTAAACTTTTTCGCATGACCAGAAGTCTCAAATAAAGAAATATTTGCCAAAGAAGGACAACTTACCTTTTGAAATCCATACTTTCTACAAACTCTCTCTATTTCTTTTTGAAGTTCATCTTTAACAATAGTCCCTCTTGGAGTATATAAAGGTAACCCAGCCCCTACATAATCAGAAAAACAAAACAAATCCAAATCTTGACCAAGCTTTCTATGATCATTCATCCTAGCCTCTGCTAAAAAACTTAAGTATTCATTTAATTTTTCTTCACTAGGAAAAGCCTTACCAGAAATTCTAGTAATCATTTCCCCACTAGCATCACCATCTACATATACTCCACTTATTCTTAATAACTTAACAAACAAACGATGATCTAATCTTTTCATTTCTTTTTCTATCTTTTCAAAATCATTTTCACTAACTTTAATTTCACTTTTAAATTCATAAGAAAATTCTTCTTCATCATATTTCTTAGAAGATAATAATATATTCTTATCCATATTTTTTATTACCTGTTCCAATAAATTAACAGCTTTTTCATTTAACATTTTTATTCCTTCTTTCTAAAATTTTATTCACTTTTAAAAGGCAACTTTATCATCTCAAAATCCGTTTCCGTCATTTTTATCACCTCTCCATCATAAACACAAAAAGAATGATACAAAAGAAGTGCATATTGCACGGTACCATTCTTACTTTTCACTCTTCATTCTAACCGTATCAAACGGGAACCCTATTAAGGGTCAACTAATAGGTAGTAATGATTAACGTTATTTATTATCTTTCACCAACTGATAACTCTCTTCAAAATAAACAGTTAATAATCATGTCCTATATCAAAGTCTTTTACTATAATTAAAAGAAAAAGCCCATCACATTAACTGTAATAGGCTTTACCGATATCACTCAAAGCTTAAACTAACTTTAAAGTATGCCAAAACAATCAATGTAATAAATTGACTTATTCTTTACAATAAAAACCGTCGAAAATAATTGATTGTTTAACATTTTTAATCTCTCCCTTTCAAAAGTATCTAAATCATAACATTAAATCATAACTTTGTCAACTTTCTAATTCAGCCAACTTTTTCTTTTCTTCAGCTAATTTTTGCCTATCCATATCAACAATATTTTGAGGTGCTTTCTTTACATAATTTTCATTACTAAGTAGTTTCTCTCTTCTAGCAATTGATGCTCTTAATACCTCAATTTGCTTCATTTCTAATAACTTATCAGCCTCACTCATTGCTTTTTCAAAGAAAATTTGTGCTTTCACACGCTTAGAAAATACTTTATAAGCTTTCATTCCAAGAGGTTCAGTAACTAGATTATCTTGAAGCTTTAACATCTTAATGATTAACTCATTATCATCTGTAGTATCAAACATAACCTTCATCTCTTTAGTCATATTATTCTCTGCTTTAACATTTCTAAAATTCTTAATAAACTCAACCTCATCATCAACAATCCTCTCCTCTTCAAGGAAAACATATTTCTTTGTAGATTTTGGATATTTAGAAATCATAATTGATTCTACTTCTTTAACAGGTAACATTTGATAAATTTCTTCTGTTACATAAGGCATAAACGGATGAAGTAATTTCAAAATCCCCGTTAAAACATAACACAAAGTAGACTTTGTTGAAACATCATCAATAGAATATTTAGCCATTTCAATATAATAATCACAAAAATAATTCCAAGTAAAATCATAAATAGCATTAGAAGCATTATTAAATTCATATCTATCCATAAATTTCTTTGTCGTAGAAATTGTTTTTTCATACTTTGTCAATATCCATTTATCCTCTGGTTTTAAATCATCTAAACAAATTTCTGACAAATCCTCAATATTCATCAAAACAAAACGAGAAGCATTCCAAATCTTATTAATATAATTCCAAGTTGCTTTAATTTTATCTTCATCAAAACGCATATCTGTTCCACTCGCTACATCAGTTGCCAAATAATATCTTAATGAATCTGCTCCATATAAAGCAATCATATCAAAAGGATCAATACCATTACCTAAACTTTTACTAAATTTTCTTCCTTGCTTATCCCGAATTAACCCGTGAATTAAACAGTCCTTAAATGGGCGACGACCTAATAATTCTTCTCCTTGAAAAGTCATTCGATTTACCCAAAATGGAATAATATCATAACCAGTAACTAAACAATTATTTGGATAATATCTCTTTAAACTTTCCGTTTCATTAGGCCATCCCAAAGTTGCAAAAGGCCATAAAGCACTAGAAAACCAAGTATCTAAAACATCTTCATCTTGAACCCATCCTTCTCCCTTCGGAGGATTCATTCCAACATAAACCTCATCATCCTTATACCAAGCAGGAATCCGATGTCCCCACCAAAGTTGCCTAGAAATACACCAATCATAAGTAATCTCCATCCAATGATTCATTGTCTTTTCATACCTCTTTGGTACAAAATGAACTTTTGTATCAGTATTTTTTTGATTATCTAACACCTTATCAGCCAAAGGTCTCATCTTTACAAACCATTGTTTTTTAATCATTGGCTCTACTAAAGCACCAGTTCTCTCAGAATGACCAACTTCATGAACAATAGGCTCCACAGAAAGTAAAAGATCTTGTTCCTTTAAATCTTGAATAACACGCTCTCTAGCTTCTTCCCTAGATAATCCTTGATATTTACCACAATTCTCATTCATTGTAGCATCATCATTCATAATAACAATTCTTTCCAAATCATGACGAAGACCAACTTCAAAATCATTAGGATCAGAAGCAGGCGTAATCTTTACTGCTCCTGTCCCCTTCTCCATATCCGCATGTTCATCAGTAATAACAGGAATCTTTCTTCCAACTAAAGGCAAAATAACATTCTTTCCAATAAAATCTTGATATCTAGGATCCTTCTCGTTAACAGCAACAGCAGTATCTCCAAATAAAGTCTCAGGTCTAGTTGTCGCAACATCAATATACTTATTACTATTCTCCAATAAGTATTTTAAATGATAAAAAGCACTCTTTTCTTCCCCATAAATAACTTCTTCATTAGAAAGAGCAGTCTTCGCAACAGGATCCCAATTAATAATCTTTTCCCCACGATAAATTAACCCTTTATGATAATAATCAACAAAAACACGTTTTACAGCTTCCTCCAAGCCCTGATCCAAAGTAAATCTCTCCATAGAATAATCTAGAGAAATCCCTAACTTTGCCCACTGACTCCTAATAATATCAGCATGCTCATTAGTCCAGTTCCAACACTCTTCCAAAAATTTCTCTCTACCAACACTATATTTATCTAATCCTTTATCCTTTAATCTTTTTACTACTTTAGCCTCTGTAGCAATCGCTGCATGATCCATACCAGGTAACCACAAAGCATCATAACCTTCCATACGCTTATATCGAATAATTGCATCTTGTATCGTAACATTCCACGCATGACCTAAATGCAATTTTCCAGTAACATTAGGAGGAGGCAGCACAATACAATAAGGCTTCTTTGACTGATCACCAGACTTAAAATACCCTTTCTTTAACCAATATTCATACTTATCCTTCTCAACTTCTTTAAAATCATACTTCTTATCTAACATAATCTCACCTTTCTTCTCTATATTCCATAAAATACTAAATCAGTACTTTTACACAAAAAAAGCCCATCCCAATAAAAAGGATGAACTTATGCCCACGGTACCACCTTTATTCATATATAAATATATGCACCTCAATACTTTAACGCAGTAATACGGAATTTCTTACTAAAATTTCAGAAAATATGCTCCCAAGCTACCTTCCATAATTTCAACTATTAGTTTGCACCAACCACTAACTCTCTTTTAATTAAAATTATATACTCCTCTTGTTCAACGCATCTAAAAAGAGTATAGCAAAAAAAACTTTCTTTGACAATTACTTTTTTTACATTAACCCATAATTTTTCTATCAATATAAACATTTAAAGCAGAGGCAATCTGATAAAAAAAGCGATTAATATTCTTATTGCCAATTTTTAAAGCACCAACCAACTTATTTACCGATCCTTCTTCCTTAAGTAAAGTATAACTATAAGAATAATTCATACCAAAAATCAAAGACATCACTTCTAAAATCTTATCAGCATCATTATCACTAACCTTAGCATTAACCACCTTAAACTGTTTAAAATCATTATAAGCTAAATCATTAGGAAAATGATCAATATACATATCCATATAAGGATAATTCGTAATCATTCGAAAAGTCTCAACCACATGAGCATCTTTTAAAACCATACAAAAATGAAGTATTTTTTGATTAAAACCTTGAGGTAATCCATTCTTATTTTGACAATAAATAGCAATCTTAATCGCATCATCATAGCGAGTATCTTCAGTAATCTTACGCATTAAATTATCTTTATCAAACAAAATATCAATACTCACCTTTGATTTATCCATACTATCATCAACAACTATACAATTCTTAAATTTATTACTAAACATCCCAATATCATGAAAAAGCCCTATAAGTCCACAAACAACAATCTCTTCTTCAGAAAATATACCAATATTTGAAGCAATATCTTTACAAAGTTCCATCATCTTAATACTATGAAAATACATTGCTTTAACATTCCCTTTATTCATATCAAATTTCTTAATATACTGTTCAAATACTCTCATCATTTTTGTTTCTTTCATTATATCACTTCTCCATACTACCCATTCTAGAATTTAATATAAACTAAGTATATAATAGTTTTTCTCCTTTTTCAAGCATTTTAAAAAAGAACTATTAAAAACATAAACAGTTTATAACAGTTCTTCATTCTTAATAATAAAAATATTACTATTCTTATAAAAAGCATAAAACACATCTTCTATTTTAACCCCTTTATTTTTTAAAATATCATATACCCATTTCTTATCCTTTCCCAAACACTTTAAAGTATCTTCTTGAATACTACTATCTAAAATAACAGGGAGTGGCAAACAACTCTTCTTTTTATCTTTAGGATAAGGAAATACAGATAATGTCCCATTATTCTCCAAAATAGCATATTCAACATCTTCAATCGAACGATATCCCTTTTCACGAAGTTGTACAGTCAAATCATCTAAATTATACTTTTGTTTTAACATCTCTTTATAATTAATATTACCCTCTTGAATAATAATAGAAGGATTACCATCTAAAAAAATCCGAAACTTAGGCTTTTTTAAAGTCAAGAATGCTAAAGAAACTTGTAAAACAAGTAAAGTCAAAATAGGAATAACCGAAACAAATATACTTTTATTAGAATCTTCTATACTAATTACAGCAAACTCAGCAATCAAAATAGATACAACTAAATCAATAATCCCAAGCTGCCCAACTTCCCTTTTCCCCATTACTCTATAAATAACAAAAATAAAAAAATAAAAAAACAATGTCCGAACAAAAACCAATAAAAAATCCATATCCATAATATCACCATTACTATTATGAATAAAATTCTATTTTTTTATACCAAACATAAAATTTAATGGAGGTATTTTAAATGAAAAAAATACTAATCAATACAGGTTATTTCTTTCTCTTACTTCTTATTTCTACTTTCTTTTTAACCATAATTGACTATTTTAGCTTATTTAATATGAAAATAATTAAAGGACTAAAACTACTAATCCCTATTCTATCTCTTGCACTAATCAGCTATAACCTAGGAAAGTCAGCGCAAAAGAAAGGATATATTGAAGGAATAAAAATTGGAACTATGATTATCATAATTTTTACTATTCTAATTCTATTATTAGATAAATACCAATTAAAAACTTTACTCTTTAATATAATTTTATTATTAACCTCAATGTTAAGTAGTATGATAGGAATTAATAAAAAGAAAAAAAATATATAAAAAAAGAAATAACAACCATATTTCTTTTTTTACTTAAAATATTTTTTTAAAATATTATTAATCTTATTCCCAAAAACACTCTTAATATTTCCATTCTTATAATTAATATAAATATAGATAAAGAAACTAACTATTCCATAAACCATCAAAATAGGAATTTGAATAAATCTCCCATGAAGATTAGTAGGAATAAACAACTTCATCAAATAAATACTCAAAATAAAACATCCCCATGAAATAATATATTTTGGTAATCTCTTAAAAGTTTGATCAAATCTAAATAAGTATTTTTTCTTCAAAATCCCCATAGAAGTAACAATAGATAAAGTATAACCAATCAATGCTGCCGTAATTGCCCCATAACTAACATTCATTCCTATCTTATCAAAAAATAACATCAAAGGAACATCCAAAATAGCATTCGTAACAAGACCAATCATCACAGTAGCAATAACCAATTTATATTTATTAATTCCCTGCAAAGTATTCACAATAATTGTATAAATACCACCAAAAAGAGCTGTATAAACAAAATACTGATAAACAATTGGCCCATAATAACTATTTCCATAAAATAATGTCCATACTGGCTTTACCAATAAAGATAAAAAGATAGTCATAGGAACAATTACCAATAAAACACACTGAATAGCCTTATTAAATTTATAATTCACATCATCCATATCATGCTTAGTAAAACTAGTAACAATATTAGGAATAAGAGAAGTAACAAGCCCAGTAGAAACAGCCAAAATAATATTATTTAACTTAATTCCCCAAGTCGTATAAACCCCAACAATAGAATCAACAACACTAGACTTCAAATGCAAAAGATCATTCATCGTCCGAGATAACAAAATCATATCCACTGTCGTATATAAATTATTCACTAAACTAATCATAATAAAAGGAATAGAATACATCAGTATTTTCCTAATAATTTCCGAAGAAGAAATCACCACTTCATCATCTACAACATTTTTAGGAAGTAAATTAGCTTTCTTAATCTTAATCTTCAAATAAATATAAGCCGCAAGTCCTCCAAAAAAGGCAGCAGATACCGCAATACCAACCCCAATCTTTAACGGAAGATGCAAAACCTTAAGAGAAACATAAGTACCAACCAAAATAATAATTACCCGAACTACTTGCTCAATAACCTGGCTAATAGAATAAGGAGTAATATATTTATAGCCCTGAAGAAGTCCCTTAGTAACCCCTAAAAAAGGAACTACCAAAATAGCAAAAGAAACCATACGAATAACAAATCCAATATCTTGATAAGTATTTCCCTCCGTAGCCTTACCAATAATCAAATTACCAATCTGAGGTGCAAAAATAAATAAAATGAAAAAAATCAAAATAGAAATAACAGAAATCAATTTCAAAGAAACTTTATAAGTATTAGAAATCGCCTTCTTATATCCTAAAGCATTATACTCACTAGTAATCTTACTAATAGCAAAAGGAAATCCAGCACTAGATATACTTAAAAACAATTGATAAATAGTATATCCATATCCATATAAAGCACCACCTTGCTCTCCAATAATTGCATTAAGAGGAATAACATAAATAATCCCAATAACTTTTACCAAAAATATTCCCATAGTAGCAACAATTGTACCTTCAATAAAACTATTTTTCTTCATTGCATTACTCTTCATCACATTACCTCACTCTAAATTTTTCTATTAAATTATACTATGAATACAAAAAATTAGCAAGAATAGAAAAAAGGAAGAAAGCTAAATCACTTTCTCCCAACACCACTAAATTTACCTGATTTCTCTTTTTGATAACCATGCTTATTTTGAGTAACTACACCACCTAATTGATTACCAGAAACTTTAGCATTTTGAAGCCATATATCAATCTGTAACCTAAAAGCACTACAAACTCTCGTATCATAATCAAGTAAGCATAACAATAAATCATCTCTTTGCAAATATCGTTGAATTGTACTAGTAGGAATTCCTGTCCTCACTGATATTTCCTGAATCCTTCTACAAGTCTTCATCTCAACTAAAATAAGTGATAACTTCTCTAACATCACTATTTTCTGCTTAACACCCAACATAAAAAATATCCCCCTTCAACATCTTTAAATTTATTATAAAAGTTGTAAACTACCTTGTCAAGAAAAAACTAACGCCTTTGATGATGATTATACATTCTTTCTACTTCATCAACATCTAAATATTCCTCTTTATCTTCATCTAAATAAGCCAAATTATGAGAAATAGCCTCATAATCCTCAAATAACATATGATTTTTCTCATAAAACTTTTTCTCAAATTCCTCTTCACATTCTTGAATAGACTTAACTGTCTTTTTTTTCTTGCTACTATTACTAACATTTCTTTTAGAAATAATAAAATTCCTATTTTCCTTTTTATGTTGATTTTTATTTCTCAAAATATACCAATAGCGAAATGTTTCATAATTAGAAAATTCATCCATAATCATTTGATAATCATTATTCATCACCTGAATATTATCATAATCCGTTTTTAAATAGCGATGAACCAAATATGAAAATTGATTAGAATAAGGATATATTTGCTCAAATAAAGAAATATCCCTAGTATTTAATATACCAATCAAAAATTGTCTTTCCTGTTGATAAAGTTCACTATCTTTTCTTATCGATAAAGATTTCCGTCTCTTATCCAAAACGCGATAACTCACTTCTTTCATTCCCAAAACAGCTTCCAAATAATTCTTATCATTAACAATTACTCTATTATAATTAGGAGTAGCATCTTTATTTTTCAAACATTTAATTGAAAGTTGATTTCTTCGACTAATCCCAAGTTCACTCTCCATCAAAGAAAATAACTCTAATAAAGAATGACTAGAAGTAAATACATCAATAGTATTTAACTTATCTAAATTCACACTAGCCAAATTTTTTATTATTACCTCATCATAAAAGTTTCTTCCATCAAAATAACTTGCTACTAAATAATACTTAAACATAAATATCACCAAATTTAATATAACATAAAATATTTTTACTGTAAATATACCTTTTAGAAACAAAAAATATCTGTTAAAATAAATATAGGTGATTAAATTGAATATTAAATATAAAATAATCTCATTAACAGAAGAAAATATAGACTTATTAGAAAAAATTCGCTTTAATGCATATGGAATAGATGAAGAAAAAATGCCACATACCGAAAGTTTTTACATCAATGACCTAAAATCAGATAAATATTTAGTTATCGGTGCTTTTCTTGAAGAAATATTAGTTGCTGCATGTTACACAAAAAATACTTATCATTCACTCTATATCGATCAATTATTTGTACTAAAAAAATATCAAAAAACTCCCTTACATATAGGAAGTAATCTATTAAAATATATCTTAGATAATCATAAAATAATAGAAGATTATTTTCAAGAAAAGTTTTATTATAGTTATCTAGATGATTATCGTGGAACAAAAGATTTTTATCAAAATTTAGGATATATCGAAAAAGAAAATTTAATGAAAAGACACCTATAAATTTTTATTCTGAAAGTAAAGTAGATAAACCAACAATCTTATATCCCTTTCCTTCAATATAATCAATAACTAAAGGTAATTCTGTCATTCCTTCATTATTTAAAGAAAGAAAAATAATACTACCACTTTCCAATTTATTTTTAACATTTTTATAAGGTGTATTTGCTCCAACAATAGTAGGAGATATTGTATATAAATTATTTTTACTACAAAGAGATAAAGTTTTTTTTGACATATCAGGAGAAAAACAATAAATAGCTTCATTATTACTAATCCTACTAATTAAATTATTAGCAAACAATATTGTATCAGGAGCATAAATACCATTAGACCCATAACTATAAAATTCATGATGAGATTTATCTTTAATCACAGTAGAATTACTAATCAAATAAGAATAATCCACAAAAAAATTACCAATAACATTCTTATTATTTAATATTTTATCTACCTGTTCTAAATATCTACTACTATCAATAGAAAAAACTAAACTAACCATCTTCTTATTTTTATTCCCCGAAATAATAAATTTATCTTGATTATCTTCTAACCTAACTTTAGGTTTTATTTCATCAAATACAAACAATTTTTCATTATAAATTCCCTGTTCTTTCATCTTCTTATAACTACCATCAACATCTACTTCTCTCCCATTTATTCCAGGAATAATTGTATTTCCAGAAACAATCGCATCAATTGGTTTCACAAAATAGTGATCTTTTTCTTCTTTAATTTTAATCATCACTTCATCTTCTTCTCGAATAACCTCAATTACTTTATCAGTATAAAAAAAACTAAACCCAATCAAAACAAGTAAACCAAGCAATTTCACTATACTTTTCATCCATATCCACCTACTAAACTATATGTAAAAGAAAATTATTTAGTATTTAAAACACAATTATTCTCATAAAAACTAAAGTAACAATCCTTTCCTATAATTAAATGATCCACTAAATAAATCGCATGCATCTTTCCTATCTCATTTAAATTTTTAGTCAAATTAATATCTTCCTTACTAGGTGTTGGATCTCCAGAAGGATGATTATGAATACAAATAATAAATGATGCCGAAATTAAATATGCATTCTTGAAAATCTCTCTTGGATGAGCAATTGAATAATTAATACTTCCTACAAAAAGTTTCTTTTTATCAAGATATTTCTTTTTATTATCTAAATATAGAACATAAAATTCCTCTTGCTTTTTATCAATAAACAAATCATGAAAATAACCAATAATATTACTAGGACTAACACAATTTAAAATATCTGGTAAAGTAACTCTCTCTTGTATTCTTTTTGATAATTCAATCAATGCAAGAATTTCAATTGCCTTAACCCGTCCAATTCCTTTAATTTGAATTAATTTCTGATAAGTCATATTCTTTAAATTTCTAACTCCACCACTTTGACTTAAAAGTTCAAATGCTAACTCTTTTACCGAAAACTTTCGAGTTCCCGTTTTTAATAAAATCATTACTAATTCTTCATTACTTAAAACCTCAGCTCCATAAAGATATAACCTCTCTCTTGGCTTCTCCTCATCAGGTAAATTCTTAAACTTCATCAATAGCCTCCTTTACAACAAAAATACTAAATCAGTACTTTCTCTACTAATAATTCCCTTACTATTAATATTCTAGATTTCTCACTAAAAATCCTTCTAAAAGAAAAAGAAAATAAAAAAAGTATGCTATAATATTCATGTAAAAAAGCAAAACAAAGGAAGTGAAAATATGAAAAAAGTACTATTTGCAACAGAAAATGAAAGTAAAAAGAAAAGATTCGAAAGAGAATTACAAAAAAGAAATATAGAAATAATAACCTTAAACGATATAGAAAAGAAACTGGAAATAGAAGAAAACGGAAAAAATGCTATCGATAATGCCCTAATAAAAGCAAGAGCCTATGCCAAAATTTCCCCCTACCCTGTTTTTGCTATGGATGATAACCTATATATAGAAGATATTCCAGAAGAAAAACAGCCAGGTATGTTTGTGAGAAGAGTAAATGGAAAAAGATTAAATGATGAAGAAATGATTAAATACTACACCAATTTAGCCCATACTTATGGAAAAGACGGAAAACTAACATGCAAATGGGTATATGGAATTGCTGTTATCAATCACAATACTGAATCCACCTACTCTTGGAGTAAAGAAGATTTTTATATTGTAGATAAACCATCTAACAAAATTAATCCCGGATATCCTCTAAACACAATATCTATAAATAAAAAATTAAATAAGTATTTTACCGAAATAACAGAAGAAGAGAAAAAAATGATAAAAGAAAATGAACTTGATGTTATAGAATTCATATATAAAAATCTATAAAATATAAAAACATGTAGCAATTATCGCTACTTTTTTACTAATTATAAAAAAAGATAATTCAATACTAGAAAAAAATAATATTATAATTATAAATCCAGACTTATTCTATATAATAAATTCAACAAAAACTTTTTTAAGAAAAACTAACAAAATAAAATTATTATACTTATTT
>ENA-OPWR01000431-OPWR01000431.1-human-gut-metagenome-genome-assembly--contig:-NODE-431-length-38678-cov-2.877534_pt1 | contig 38678 bp, 33 predicted proteins | sample MGYA00241507_ERZ502006 | MGnify/ENA primary metagenome ERZ502006 (study PRJEB25962, sample SAMEA2043041) | human gut metagenome | biome: human gut; feature: human-associated habitat; material: faeces...
ATTATGGACAGAAAACGAAGAAGGGGCATTACCTACATTTCATGTTTCAGATGATGAATATGATGAAGGAAGATATATCGTAGAAGAGATAAATCATTTAAGAAGAGAAGAATATTATAAATATTCAGATTTTGCGATACTTTATAGAATGAACTCACAATCAAGAGCAATAGAGGAGATTTTAAGAAGAGAAGATATTCCATATAAAATTGTTGGAGGCTTAAAATTCTACGAGAGAAAAGAGATAAAAGATATAATCGCATATTTAAGATTAATTAATAATACATCAGATAATTTAGCATTAAAAAGAATTATAAACGAACCTAAAAGAGGAATTGGTAAAACAAGTTTAGATAAGATACAAGCAATATCAGAACAAACTGGAATACCAATGTACCAAATAATAAAAGAAGCAGACCAATATGGTCTTAGCAGAGTATATTCAAATGCCCAAGGATTTATAGAAGTTATAGAAGATTTAATTAGTAAAAAAGATGAGTATACAATAACAGAATTAATAAAACATACATTAAAAGAAACAGGATATACAAAAGCTCTAGAAGACGAAAACAGTATAGAAGCAGAAAATAGAATAGAGAACTTGGAGGAATTTCTTACTGTTGCAGTGCAATTCGAAGAAGAAGAGGCTGATAATGATTTAAGTACTTTTTTAGAGGGAATAACTCTTTCTAGTGATATAGATGGAATGGATGAAGAAGAAGAATCTGTTACATTGATGACATTGCACTCAGCTAAAGGATTAGAATTTCCAGTAGTATTTTTAGTAGGCATGGAAGAAGGAATTTTCCCTGGATATAAATCTATAGGAGAGCCAAAAGAATTAGAAGAAGAAAGACGTTTATGTTATGTAGGTATAACTAGAGCAAAAAATAATTTATATTTAACATGTAGTAGACAAAGGACAATGTTTGGTTCAACCAGCTGTAATCCTGTATCAAGGTTCGTAAAAGAAATACCAGAAAATATGCTAGAAGGTGCAAACGAAATAGACAGCGAACCAGAAAACAAATTTAAAGATAGTAATTATGAATGGAGCTATGGAAAATCTGGAAATAATGGAAAAGTTGTAAGCTATAAAGTAGATATACCAAGTTCTAAGCCAGAGCCAAGCTTTGCATTTAAATCTGCAGAAAGCTTTTTAGCGAAATTAAATAGCAAAGCACAAGGAAATGATACAGATTTATCAAAATATAAAGAAGGACAAAGAATATATCATAAACGTTTTGGTGAGGGAAATATAAGTAAGATAGAACCAGAAGGAGACGACTTAAAACTAGATATTCAATTTGACAAAGTAGGCCATAAACGTTTAATGGCAAAATTTGCAAACCTAGAAATTATAAACTAAACACATAGAGGGATTTTGTGGATGTTCCTTGGAGGAGGGATTTTGGGGACGGTCCTTAAATCCCGCTTAATTATCTCTAGGTTGCCAAAGGGAGGTTTTAAATGAAAAGGTTATTAATAGATATGGATGATGTAATTTGTGAAAATGGTTTTATTCGTATGATAAATGAATTTTTAGGAACAAATTATAAATCAGAAGACGCAAATTCATATTATGTAAATGATTTAATACCTAAAGATAAATTTGAAGAATGGGTAAAATTTTTCGAAGAAAAAAATGTATATGATTACGTGAACATTGTTAAAGATGCACCAGAAGTTATAGAAAAGCTTAATGAATTTTATGATATATACATAATTACAGCATATATTTTTAGAGATAAGCCTGAAATTTCTGGAAGTCAATTAAAAAATAAATTCGATTATTTAACTAAAAATTTGCCTTTTATTGATCCTAAAAAGTTTATATTTTTATCTGATAAAGAATTGGTTGATGCAGATATAAGGATTGATGATAGTGTTGATAAATTAAAGGGAAAAGCTGAAATGAAATTACTATTTACAGCATATCACAACAAGAACATTGCAGATGATGAATTGAAAGAAAAGAAATTAACTCGAGTAAATAGTTGGAAAGAAATAGAAAAAATATTACTTTAAAATAGAAACTGCCATTTGGCAGTTTTATTTTTTTATATAGGGAAAAAAGGCCCGTCCCCAAATCCCTAATTCATTATAGGGAAAAAAGGCCTGTTCCCAAATTCCTAAAAGAAACGTTCCTAAATCACCGAAAAAAATGTATAAAAAATAAAAATTGGATAATAATATTAAAAAACAAAAAAGGAGTGATAATATGCCAAACTTAAGTCAAGTTGAATTGCAAAATTTAAGACATCTCATAGGAGCACATGAAACATCTTATCAAAAGTTAAATGCGTATTCTTCAGAAGCTGTCGACCCACAAATTAAGCAAATCTTTGCGAAATCTGCACAAGATGCTTTAAATACAAAACAAAAATTAATGAGTTTTTTAAATAATTAGGAGGTTGTAATGAACGAGAAAATAATGGTAAATGATATTTTATCAGGGGTTAAATCTAATTTAACAACATATCAAAATGCAATTTCAGAAACTGAAAATATGGAGCTTAGACAAACTCTACAACAAATAAGAAATAATGATGAGAGTTTTCAGTATGAATTATTTAAAGTTGCACAAGCTAAAGGGTATTACAAACCAGCAGCTAAAGCTAGTGTAACTGAAATAGATGAAGTAAAAAGTAATTTACAATAAAATATTATCGTAAACACAAGTTTATGTAAATAAAAATATAAGCTTGTGTTTTTGTATACATAAATAAATATAAAATATTACAAAAAGATTAAGTTGTATAGATAAATGAAGAAAAAAAGAAGTATAAAGACATTTTGACGGAAAAAACTGAAAATTTGCTCGATTTTAAAATTTGAAGAAAGAAATTTTTTATTATATGATATAGCCAACGTGTATACAAAGGAGTGTTAAAAATTATTAAGGTAAGAAAAGTATTAATGAATTTTAGAACTTTAATAAAATTATTAGCATTACTAGCCATAGCGGGAGCACTAATTTGGGCAGCGATAATTTTTATTTATAAACCAATTTATAGTGTTACATTAAACGGAGAATTTTTAGGATACTGTGAAGATAAAGCAGAAATGCAAAACAGAATAAACGAGTATATGGATAATGGCTCAGGAGAAAATGTTGCATTTGTGGAAATTAATGATTTACCAGAATATAAAATGTGTCTTTTAAAAAAGGGAATAACAACAGATGATGATGAAATCTTTCAAAAAGTAATAGAAAAAGGCAAAAATTATTATACATATTACGCGATGGTAGTAAATGGAGAAGAAAAGTTATATGTAAAAAATCTTGAAGAAGCAGAGGCTGTCTTACAAGAATTAAAAGATAAAGATAGTGCAAATAAAGATAATATAACTATCGAAGAAAAATATAATACAGAACTTGCAACATTAGTTGCTAAAGAAGATGCTGTTAACCAATTATATGAAGAAAAACAAATAGAAAGCAAAGTTATGGTAGCAAGTACAGCAACTAACAGAAAAACAAGTAACAGAGTAAGTACTTCTACTAGGGTATCAAGCGGAAAAGCAAATTTAGGAATAACATTAATAGAACCAATAAGTGGAATAATAACGGCAAGATATGGTGAAAGAAGTAGTGTTCGTTCTAGTGCACATACTGGACTAGATATTGCAGCACCAGCAGGAACACCTATTAAAGCAGCAGCATCAGGAACAGTAGTATTTGCCGGAAGAAAAGGTTCATATGGTAAGATGATAGTTGTTTCACATGGTAATGGTGTACAAACATATTATGCGCATTGTAGCAGTTTAGTGGCTTCTGTTGGGCAAACTGTATCACAAGGACAAGTTATTGCAAAAGTGGGAAGCACTGGTAACTCTACAGGTAACCATCTACATTTAGAAGTAAGAGTAAATGGTCAAAGCTATAATCCACAGAAATATGTATATTAAAAAATACAAAAAAGAAGGCTAATATTAGTCTTCTTTTTTACGTAAGTATTATTTTAAATTTTTAGATAAAGCTTTATAAAAATTATTTTTTACTAATAAAGTGCCATATTCATTTAATTTGCTCTTAAATAAATTAGAGTTATTTATACTTTTTCCGAATTCTGTTAAGGCACATAAAAATGTTTTAATATTTTCAAAATTTTTATTAATATTATCCATAACCAAGTAATATTTATCCTTATATGTATACAAAGCAAAATCTTTTGTACAAGCATTTAAACCAGAAATATTTAAATTTTTTAAAAGTGAAATAAAATCAAAAATATCATCAGAATTATTAAACTCGTAAATTATAGTATCTGTAGTTAATCTATTAGATTTTCGCTTAGCTTTAATTGTTTTCTTTTTATATGCAGAAGTTATATCAAAATCAGGCAAAGACCTAGTTACAGTTATAATAAAATCTCCATCTATTGTAGCTAAGGCCTCTATCATAAGTTTATAATCTTTGGTTGTAAAACCCATTTGTTCTTCTGCTTCATCTAATATTTCCATAAATAGTTTTTGCGAATCGGAAGAATTAGACATAAAAGATTGGTAATCTATATCGTTATCTTCTAAATCTTGAAGGTCAAGAATAATTCGAATTTTATCATTACTTAATTTTTCAAATCTCATTAGAATATCCCTCCCGAAATATATATTAATTATACTATATATATAGCATAATTTAAATGAGTAATATTTGGTAATATAATATATTCTATAGTAAAAAAATAGGTACCTTTAATATAGCATAAAAGAAAATAAATTAAAAGAAAAAAATGGAAAAAAATAAAGAATTTTTATTGCCCAAAAATTGTAAATATGACTTGAAAAATCTGTGTAATATATATATAATATTATGGAATTTAATTGTTAATTTCCGTAAGGAAAAGGAGGAGCAACAATGGCAACTAAAGACAAAAATATATGGGTTTTAATAATATTTATTTTAGCAGGAGTAGTAGTAGGTGGACTATTAGGAGAATTAGCTTCTAAAGTTGACTTTTTATGGTGGCTTGGCTATGGAAATAGCTTTGGGTTATCAGAACCACTAGTACTAGATTTAAGTATTATAAAAATTACATTTGCATTAGTAATAAAAGTAAATATAGCAAGTATAATAGGAGTTTTATTAGCTATACTTATATATAGAAAAGTGTAATTTAAATTGGGGGCAGAAAGGATTTTATATGATAATGAAAAAGCTCCCAAATTATGAAAGACCATACGAAAAATTAGAAATATATGGTGAAGAAAGTTTATCTAATTTAGAGCTATTAGCGATTGTAATAAAAACAGGAACAAAAGAAGAATCTGCATTAACATTAGCACAAAAAGTTTTAGATATGGGTAATAAATGTAATTCTAAAGATATCACTTTCTTAGATGAACTTACAATTCAAGAATTAACGAAAATCAAAGGAATAGGTCGAGTAAAAGCAATACAAATGAAGGCAGTGTGCGAACTTGCAAAGCGAATAGGAAAACCTATTTATTCAGATAAAATTATAATAAAAGGGTCAGAAGATGTTGCAACCCTATTTATGAAAGAACTTGAGAACTCAAAAAGAGAAATAGCAAAATTATTAATATTAAATAATAAAAATGTAGTTATAAAAATTAAAGATATATCATTTGGTGGTCAGAACTTTGTAATGATTGATCCAAAGGACATTTTTACAGAACCAATAAAAATGCAAGCACAAAGAATAATACTTGTACATAATCATCCAAGTGGGGACCCAGAACCAAGTAAGGAAGATATATTACTTACGACAAGAGTAAGAGAAGCATCAATGTTATTAGGTATTTCCTTTTTGGACCATGTAATAATAGGAAATAACAATTACGAAAGTGTTTTTGCAATAATGAGAAAGAAAGGATTGTTTTAATATGTTTAAATTTTTAGGACTTAATTCAAAAGATATTGGTATAGACTTAGGAACAGCAAATTTATTAGTCACACTAAAAGGAAAAGGAATCGTACTTAATGAACCTTCTGTAGTAGCAATAGATAAAAATACAGGAGAGATTTTAGCAACAGGTTACGAAGCAAAAGAAATGTTAGGAAGAACTCCAGAAACTATAAAAGCTGTAAGACCTTTAAGAGATGGTGTTATTGCAGATTTTACAGCTACAGAACTAATGCTAAAAAATATAATTAAAAAAGTCTGCAGACAAAACAATGTAGGTAAACCAAGAATATTAGTTGGAGTTCCATCTGGAATAACGGAGGTAGAGGAAAGAGCAGTAGAAGAAGCTGTTATGCAAGCTGGGGCTAAAGAAGTATATTTAATAGAAGAGCCAATGGCTGCAGCAATTGGAGCAAATTTAGATGTTTCTGAACCTAGTGGAAATATAATCGTAGATATTGGTGGTGGAACAACAGAAGTTGCTGTAGTTTCTTTAGGTGGTATTGTTATAAGTCATTCTTTAAGAATTGCTGGGGACGAGCTAGATGAAGATATAACAAATTATATAAAGAGAGAATTCAACTTAGCAATTGGAGATACAACTGCAGAAGAAATAAAGAAACAAATTGGTTGTGCACTTCCACTAATGACAGAAATGACAATGGACGTTACAGGAAGGGATCTAAATACAGGTCTTCCAAGAAACATAATTATAAGTTCTAGCAATGTGCAAGAAGCGATAGAGGTTTCTATTAATGAAATCGTAGAAACAGTTAAAGCAACATTAGAAAAAACACCACCAGAACTAGCTTCAGACATTATGGAAAAAGGAATTGTACTTGCAGGTGGTGGAGCTTTAATAAAGAATCTAGATAAACTATTAAGCGAAAGAACTGGAATGCCAGTATATGTTGCAGAAGATCCATTAGACTGTGTAGTAAAAGGAACTGGTAAAACATTAGAAAATATAGAAAAGCTAAGAACAGTATTAATTAACGCAAGAAAAAGAGTATAACTTTAAGTATATAGGAAGGAAGTAAGAATGTATAAAAAGAAAAAGAGTGGAGTTATTGGAATAGTTGTTACAGTAATTATTTTAATATTATTGGTAATACTTTCAAATATAAAAATAGAAAATTTAACAGTTGTAGAAAATGTTTTTAGTACAATAGTTATGCCATTTCAAAATGGGTTTACAATGCTAAAAAATAAGATTTCTGGCAATGATACATTTTTTACTGATTTAGATAATTTAAAAAATGAAAATGAGGAACTAAAACAAAAGAATAGTGAGTTAGAACAATCATTAAGAGAACTAGAAATAATTAAGGCAGAAAATACCACCCTAAAAGAGCAGATGAACCTTAAAGAGAAATACGGGGAATATAAAACTGTATCAGGTTATGTAATAAATAGAGATATTAGCAATTATACAGGAATGGTAGTTATTAATGTTGGTTCTGATGATGGTGTACAGCCTAATATGACAGTTATTGCAGATAAGGGGCTAGTTGGAAATGTAGTATCTGTTACATCAAATACTGCAAAAGTACAAACTATCGTAGACCCAGCAAGTTCTGTAAGTTGCATCATCAGTACATCTAAAGATGCCTTTATAACAAAAGGTAGCATAAATAATAGTGGTAGAGAAATAAGAGCAACATATATACCAACAGATGCAGTATTAGTTCAAGATACTAGTGTAGAAACTTCTGGTTTGGGAGGAATTTATCCTAAGGGAATACATGTTGGTACAATAAAAGAAGTTGTTAATACTAAAAATCCAACAGACAAATATGCTACAATAGAAACAGCAGTGGATTTCTCGAAATTGGATACAGTACTTGTAATATTAAATTAATGAAAGGAGAGCAATTATGAAAAAAGCAGTATCAATTTTATTAATGTTCGTAGCTTTCCTTATAATATATTTTTTGCAAGTGAATTTTTTTACATGGTTTAACATCGCAGGAGTAATGCCGAATTTATTTATATTACTAATTATGGTAATAGGCTTATTTGCAGGTAAATATGCAGGCATATCTACAGGAGTTGTTGCAGGTCTGTTTTTAGATATATTTATTAGCAAAAAAATAGGTGTAACTGCTATAACCCTAGGACTTGTAGGATTTATAGGAGCTTTGTTAGACAAGAACTTCTCTAAAGATAGTAGAATAACACTTGTTTTGATGGTTACAATTTTAACTCTACTTTACGAGACATTAAATTATGCTATAAATGCAATAATATTTTCGTATTCATTGGAACTGGTGGACTTTTTTATAAAATTAGTGATAGAAACATTATTTAATATATTAATAACCATAATATTATATCCACTTATTCAAAAATGTGGATATGCATTAGAAGAAAACTTTAAAGAAACAAAAATACTAACAAGATACTTTTAAAGATAACGTAAGATTGGAAGTGATTAATTGAGTAAAAAACCAAATATAAAACTTAGATTTAATTTTATAACAACTATTATATATGTAGTAGGAATTATTTTATTGTTACAACTTTTCAATCTACAAATAGTTCATGGCAGTGAATACAGAGAGCAATCAAATACAAGATTAACTCGTGAAAGTACAATAGAGGCAGATAGGGGTTCGATATTAGATAGATCGGGAAATACTATTGTAGGCAATACAATGGGATTTAGTGTTGATTTATATAAAACTAAAATAGATGACAAGACATTAAATCAAACAATTTTAAATGTTATAAATGTATTAGAACAAAATGGTGATTCATATGTAGATGATTTTATTATAGATATAAATCCATATGCATTTAACGTTTCAGATGAAAAAGTAGCTAAATTTAAAAAAGATAATGATATAGATGAAAATGCCACAGCAGAAGAATGCTTTAATGCTATGAAAGAAGAATACGAAATCGAGAATGCAGATGTTTCAGAAGCAAGAAAAATAATGGCAATAAGATATGCTATACAAGAAGAAGGATATAGTAGCACAAAGCCTTTACAAATATCAAGTAATATAAAAAGAGAATCAGCATTAATATTTAACGAGAAATCTTCAGAATTTCCTGGAATAAATGTCGTAGTAGAGCCAGTAAGAAATTATGAACAAGGAACGACTGCTTCACATATAGTTGGATATACAGGTAAAATCACATCTAAAGAGTTAGAAACTAGAAAAGATACTTATGACCAAGATGATATCATTGGAAAAAACGGAATAGAATCTACTTTTGAAGAATATTTAAAAGGTGAAGATGGTATAAAACAATTGGATATGAGTGTTGATGGAACAGTACAAGAAGAATATACAACGAAAGAAGCTGTTAAAGGGTCAGATGTTGTATTAACTATAGACTTGAATCTACAAAAAGTAACAGAACAAGCATTGGCAAATACTATAAACAAGATAAATAGTGGTGGATATTCGCAACAGTATGATACAAATTCCGGAGTAGCTGTAGTAATGGAGGTTAAGACCGGAAAGATATTAGCAATGGCAAGTTATCCAACATATAATCCACAAGATTTTGTTGGTACGATATCTACGGAAAAGTGGAATGAATATAATAATAATCCCGATTTGCCATTAATGAATAAAGCTATTCAATCAGCATATGCACCTGGTTCAATATTTAAGATGGTTACAGCAATTGCAGGGTTAGAAACAGGGGCAACGAATACAACAGAGAAAATACGCGATACTGGAACATTTTATAAATATAATAGTAGTTGGCACTGTTGGCAAAGAGGTGGACATGGTTGGCTTAACATTACAGGGGCAATAGAAAAATCATGTAATTTCTTCTTCTATACAATAGGAACGAGAATGGATATAGATGTATTAGCAAAATATGCTAAATATTTTGGACTAGGAGTAAAAACCGGTGTAGAATTACCAAGTGAGGTAGCGGGAAGCGTTGCTTCGAGAGAAACTGCGGAAAAGAATAATCATTCTTGGCAACCAGGAGACATGATGTCTGCTGTTATTGGACAAAGTTACAATGCGTTTACACCATTACAAATGGCAAAATATATAAGTATGGTAGCAAATGGCGGAAACAAAATAACACCGACAATACTTGAATCTGTTATAAGAGCTGATGGAACAGAAGTGCCAAAAGAAGAAGTAGAACAGACTATAAAGGCAAAATTAGGAATAACAGATGATGGAACAGAAGATTTAACAATTTCTCAAACAAGTATAGATGTTGTTAAAGAAGGAATGCGTTCAGTTACTTCGGACGAATCAGGTACAGCTTATAGTGTATTTAAGAACTTCCCAATAGAAGTTGGAGGAAAGACAGGTTCTGCAGAAACTGAAAGTGGAGCTAATAATGGAAAAACTAATGCTTGGTTTGCTGGATTTGCACCATATGATGACCCAGAAATCGCAGTAGTAGTATTTGTAGAAAATGGTGGACATGGTTGGTATACAGGAGAAACTGTTAGAGAAATAATGGAACAATATTTTGGAATGAATACTACACAAGTTCAAGAAGATATGACACAAGCACCTTATGTAGAAACATATAGATAATAGGGAAAGGAAGTTTAATATGGCACAGTATATAACAATAAATTTAAAAAAAGATGTAATCGTCATGAAATTAAGTGAAAAGGCTACTCAAGCAGATACTATTAAAAGTTTAAAAAAGAAATTACCAGAACTTAAAAAATTATATCAACAAGAAAAGACTCCAATATTTGTAACAGGAAGAATTCTAAAAAATAAAGAATTAAAAGAAATTCAAGATTTAATTAAAAAGAGTATTAATGTTGAAGTTGAGTTCGATACACCCAAAGCCCTAGGGCTAAACGAAATACGAAGAACATATAATAGAGATGTAGAAATTTCAGAATCTAAAATCCATAGAGGTTCATTAAGATCTGGACAACGTTTAGAATATGAAGGAACCTTAATAGTATTAGGTGATGTAAATGATGGAGCAGAAGTAATTGCTGGGGATAATGTTGTAGTTGTAGGTAACTTAAGAGGATTAGCTCATGCTGGTGCCAAAGGAAATAAACAAGCTATAGTTGCAGCACATAGAATAGATACACATCAACTCAGAATTGCAAATATTATAAAGGAACTAGTAAAAGACGATGATGCGTACAATGTTGCATACACATATGCTTATGTTCATGAAAATGGAAGAGAAATAGTTTTGGAATAATGAAAGTGAAAAAGAATGTACTAAAATACGAAGGTAGTACATTCTTTTTTTGATAAATTGTGGATAACTCAATTTAAAAGTAATAACAATAAACAGATTATTAACTCATTATCTTTAATTTTTTCTTTATATAAAATAAATATGATAAATAATATTATTAAATCATCCACATATAACTTTATACCTAAAATATTAATACAAGCAGACGAATCTGTATCGTTAGTAGGCTTTGTAGTGTTTTCGGAATCTTTTTTGAAGTCTGCCTTAGTAGTATTTATTTTTTTAGGTTTACGAATAGAATTTTTATAATAATTGGAATATGGAGGAGGAAAGTTATACATTTTTATCACCATCATCTTTAAACATTTCTAATAATGGAGCTATATTTAACAATTTCATATATTGGTCTAATTTAGTTTGTCTACTTTCTCTAAGATAAGGTTTTAATGCTAATAACAAATTAGAACGCTTATCATTATGGGAAGAGCTTATTTTATCCATTATTTCTTTAATCTTTAGCATTGTAGTTATATCTATATTACTACCTGAAGTACTTTCAGAAGAAGAGGAGTCATTAGAAGTTGATGACTTGTCAGTTGACTTTAGACTACTTAAAAGATCATTAACTTTATTCATATCTATATTGCTATTAGAAAAATTCTTAATTAAATCTGATAAATCATCACTCATAATAACCTCCTATACCTAGCTTCGTTTATAACTTATAGACACCAAAGAGTTGACTAAGTTTTAATTTAAATTATTTTTCAAGTTTTTTATGATTTCATCTTTATTCTCGGATTTCATAATTTTATTTGCGATTTCCATGCTTTTTTCTAAATCTTTTTTATCTACTTTAGATAACATGTTCATCAGTTTTGCCATATCTAAATTATCCATACAAATCACCTCTAAATATATATATGAATTTCGTTATATTATTATATTAAAAATGAGAAAAAATGTTGACATTAAAAAGATATATTTTTTAAAAGATAAATTTCCGCTAAAGCAAAAGATAAAAAATGGAGAAATTTACATAAAAATATTACAAATATGAGAAAACCATTGAAAAATAAGGAAAAAAAGTATATAATATTATTATATGGGATTATTATTTTTTTTAGGAGGAGAATATGAAAAGAGAGGTTGTTAATAAGTTAATAGCAGCAATTACTACAGTTTGTTTACTTATGACCTATGTGTCTACGTTAACAAATTCAGTTTATGCTGCCTATGAAGAGTTAGAAAAACAAGGTATTGTATCAAATAACAAAAATATAGAATTTGATGCATACTTTAAGCCAGATGGAACAAATAAACACAGTATGGAGGCAGAGATATCTGCAGAACAAAAATTATATGTAAAGGTAAATGTAAAAAATGCAGGTTACCTAGAGAATGCAACAATTTCATTCGAAAATCCAAACTTTTCGATTTCAAAAGCTTTTGCTCAATCAGAAAATGTAAAATCAGTTGACTATGACAATAATCAACTAACATTAAACCAAATAGAAAGCGGAAAAGAAGTGGAAATAGAAATACCTGTTAACTTTGTAAGAAATGATAATATGGATTTAACATATTTTTCTAGAGAAACAAAACTAAACTTAACAGGAACATACTATGATGAGAATGAAAAAGAAAGAAACATAAAATCTGATATTAATATCAGGTTAAATTGGACTGCAACACCAAAAGCAATATTAAACGAAGATGTTATAAAATATGGTGCTTATAATAGTAATGTGTATATGCAAACATTACTAACAAGTACATTAGAAGGTAATTCACTTCCAGTAGAAAGTACAAAGCTAGAAGTTACAGCGCCAAAAATTGCAAATAAAAATCCAACAGAAGTAAGAATATTTGCAAATACACCAGCAACAAATGGTGCAGAATTCACAAAAGATATGTGGTCTTATAATAAAGACACTGGAATTTTAGAAATTAATTTAGAAAATAAAGAAAATAATAATCAAGTTAATTGGAGACAAGGAGAAGATAAATTCTACATAACATATATTTATACAGATGTAACAGCTGAAGCAACTGTAGTTACTTTGAATGCAAATTCAAATATTAAAACATATGTAACAGAACAAGATGTTACAGCAAATGTTCAAAAAAATGTAGAATTAAAAGAAAATATTAGTACAGTAGTAGATACAGAAGTATCTGCAACATCAGAAATTTATAAAGGATATTTGTATGCAAATAACAAATATGAAACAGAATATGCATCAACAATATCTGCCAACATTGCGTATGCAGAGGCTGTAGATAACTTAGTTATAAATGAAAACAATGCAACTTTTGTTACAGCAAATGGAACTACAATTCAAGCAGGAAATAACATGTACTATAAATCTATAGCTATTAACAAAGCTTTATTTGATAAAATTTTAGGACAAAATGGTAATATACAAATATATGATCAAAACGGAAATAGAGTAGCTGGAATAGATAAAAACACACCAGTAGATGCAAATGGTAATATGGTAATTACGATGAATCAAGACATTACAGCTTTAAGAATAGAAACAACAAAACCAGAAACAGAAGGAATTATAATATTTAATATTAGTAAAGCTATAAAAGCTACAACAAATTTATCTAGAGCTACAATAACAAATATCCAAAGAATTGATACAGCAGTTTCTGGAAACATTGTAAGTTCAGATATGGTAACAGAAATGGCTACTAAAACAGAAACAACAAACTTAAAAGAAACTGCAACAAAAGCAGAATTATACATAAATAATACAAATTTAACAACAACAGCAAAAAATGAAAACGTAGAAATAAAAGCTATATTAAAATCAAATGATTATACATGTGACTTATATAGCAATCCTACAGTTTTAATTACTTTACCAAGTGAGATAGAAACATTAGAAATAAAAACAATTAACTTATTATATAGTGAAAATATTCAAATATCTTCATATGATGTAATAACAGATAATAACGGAAATAAAGTAATTAGAATATATATGCAAGGAGAACAAACAGAATTTGTTACAGATATAAGTAAAGGTATTAATGTTGTAATAAACACAGATATTACATTAAGAAAAACAGCAGCAAGTACAACAAAAAATGCTACTTTAAAAGTAACAAATGCTAAAGCAATCCAATATGAAAATGATGGAATTGCTACAGTCCCAATGAATATATATGCACCACAAGGTGTTGTATTATTAAGTAGTGTAGCTAACTTTAGTAATGACAATACAGAAATAGTTTCTTTACCAAATAAAGAACAAGCTGGAAAAATAGATATTAAATCAAATGCAAAAAATATAACAATGAAAGCAACAGTAGTAAATAACTATGGCAAAGATATTAAAAATCCAAAAATACTAGGAAGATTACCATTCCAAGGAAATAAAAAGACTGATGGAACAGAATTAGGATCAACAGTAGATACTATATTAACATCAGGACTTACAGTTTCAGGAGTAGCTAATAATCCATACACTGTATATTATAGTGAAAATGGTGATGCAACAGCAGATTTAAATAATTCTGCAAATGGGTGGACACAAGATTTAACTGATACATCAAAAATAAAATCATATTTAGTAGTATTTAATGATTATGTAATGCCACAAGCCACATCTTTTGATATGGCATACAATGTACAAGTACCAGAAAACTTATCACATAATGAAAATGCATTTGGTACATATACAGTTTATTATGAAGAAGATGAAAATTCACAAACGATAGCAAAAGAAACAATAGCTCCAACAGTTGGTGTATCTACAGGAAAAGGACCAGAGTTAAAAGCAGAAATATATACAAATGTAGATAGCACAGCATCAACAGAAGATGTTATGGAATATAAAATAACAGTAAGAAATGATGGTGAGGTAGCAGCAGAAAATGCAAAAGTAACTGTAAACTTGCCAGACATGGTAGATTATGCAGAATATATCGAAGAACCTATGGGTAATAGATATGAAGCAAGACCTGAACAAAGAACATTAGAACTTTCAGTAGGAAATCTTGGAGTAGGAGAAAGTAAAGAAGTTTCATTTACAATAATGGCAAACAAAGAAGGAACATTTAAATTAGACTTTATACTTTCTGCAGACAATTTAGAAAAATCAGAACAAGTATCAACAGCAGAGGTACAAGTATCACAAGCAAGTTTCTATATTGAATTTACAACACCAACTCAAGATAATGTTGGTCTAGGAAGTCAAATTGAATACTATGTTAACATATCAAATGTAACAGACAAGAAGATAGATGATGTAGTAGCAACAATTAATTTACCAGAAAATGTTGAATATGTAGAAGCTTTCAGACAAGAATATGGCGGAGCAAACCCATCACAAGAAGATGTTAAATATGATGAAAAAGACAAGAAAGTAACATTTGATGTTGGAGACATAGAAGCAAACTCAGCTGCAAAATATAACTTTATCTTAAGAGTAAAAACTACTAAACTAGAAGATGTTAATATGCAAGTTTTAGTAAAAGGTAAAGATACTAACGAACAAAAAAGTTCAATTATAATACACTCAACTGGTGATAATAAATTAGAGATTACAACAGGAACAGATATTACAGAAGAATACTTACAAATTGGAGATGTTGTAACATATACGATAACAGCTAAGAATGTAAGCTCAGGAGTTATTAAAAATGTAAGAGTAGCTGCAACAATTCCAGATAACTTAAAATATCTAAATACAACATATTACTTAGATGATAAAGAAATGTTTAATGGTTACTTATTAGATAACAAAGTATCACAAACAACTATGGATTTAGATGCAGGACAAACACTTAAATTTGTAGTAAGAGCAGCAGTAAATAAAATGATAGATACTTCTAAAGAAGAAGAGGATGCAAATGTTGAGATAGAAGTATCTGGTGATGGAACAGAGGACTACAAAGACGAGATAAAAAATACTATCGAAAATGATAATATACAAAATTCTAATACATATAGAATATCTGGAGTAGTATGGTTTGATGAAAACAGAAATGGTACAAGGGATTCTGGAGAAAAACTACTAAGTGGAATACCTGTAACTATAGTTGATGCAAAAACAGGAAAAGCAGTAAAGAATTCAATGGGCAATGAAATAAGTGCTACAACAGATGATAAGGGTGAATATATATTAAGCGATTTAATCCAAGGTCAATATATTGTTAAATTTAATTATGACAATTCACAATATGCAATTACAGAATATAGAAAACAAGGAATAGATGAAACAATAAACTCAGATGCAATTAATACAACAGAAAATAATGGTGTAGCAATTACAGATAGTTTAACAATTACAGATACAAGTATGAGCAATATAGACTTAGGTTTAACAACAAAAGGAATATTCGATTTATCATTAAATAAAACATTAACAAAAATTCAATTAGCAGACGGTAAAACAACTAAAGAAGTTAATTTCGAAAATAAGAAATTAGGAAAAATTGAAGTTGATGGAAAACGTATAAATAGTACAAACCTAGTAATTGAATACACAATGACAATTACAAACAATGGTAATGTAGCAGGATATGCTAAGAAGATAGTAGATTACTTACCAAGCGAATTAGAATTTAGTTCTAACTTAAATGAAGATTGGTACTCTTCTGGAGATACAGTAATTTGTACAGCATTAGAAAATGAGTTAATAAATCCAGGAGAAACTAAAGAAGTTAAGTTACTATTAACTAAAAAGATGAACGAAAATGGAACAGGAACAGTAACAAACAAAGCAGAAATTACAGAAACATATAATGACCAAGGTTTATTAGATGAAAAATCAACAGAAGATGATACAAATTCTTCTGCAAACGTAATTATAGGAATAAAAACTGGTGGACCAGTAACTTATGTAGTATTAACATTAACAATATTAGCAATAGCAGCATGTGGAGCATATATAATAAATAAAAAAGTATTAAAGGTTTAGAAAGGAGGAAGGGAATATGAGAAAGTCAAAATTATTAGTATTATTAATAATAGCAATGCTTATACCGATAATAACAGTATTAGCATATCTTTCACCAAGTGCAGAAGCTAGTTCTTTTAACTATCAATATACTGCTTCAACAGCACCTCCTTTTGTAACTACAATAGATGGTAAATCAACCGAAGTGTACTGTTCACAAGCAGGTGGTTCACTATGGACTAGTTGGGGTGTAATAACATTCTATAGTAAATCTACACATGATATGTCACCAGGGCTAGCTTACGCATTAAGACAATGTTGTTCAATGAATTCTAGACAAAATTTAATTTGGATGACAGATATATCTGATAATATATCTGCTCCATCTTGGCATCCTGACTATGATGATGCATTAGTACAATATAACAAGATAGCAGGATTTAACGAATATTATAGTAAATTACAAGAATCAGGAAAAGATGTAACATTCGAAGAAACAGATGCAACACTACAAAGTTCAGAAAATGGGGTATTTAAATTAGGACCATTCAAATTATCGTTCTATAAAAGTGCCTATTCTGGAATCTCAAGATTATATCTACAAACAGATATTGGAACAGAAATAGAAGTTAGTAGAGTAAACTTTGGAGGATATACAGGTAGTGTATCAGATATAGCTTCTGGAGAAGAATTCTATGTATTACTATCACAAGAAGACGCAGGTAAAGCCTCAAAAGTTAAATTAGTAGCAGAGTATAAATACGAGGAAGCGAGTGGTACGTATACATATTTCGAACCAGATGATGCTCACAAAACAATGAGCGGACGTACAGTACAACGTTTAGTAACTATTGATTATACAGGTGGACCTCAAAAAGTAGATGATGATAGTCCAGAGATAGAATTAACAATAGATTTAGCTGGTAAAGTATTTAAAGATAACCCAGCAAGTAAAGATGGTAAAGAAGATGGTATATTAAGTACTGGAGATGAAATGTTAGAAGGAATCGAAGTAACATTATTTGACAGTACAGGAGCAGAAATCGCTAAGACAACAACAGATAAAGATGGTTACTATGAATTCTTAGATCAACCAGCATCTAAACAATACTATGTAAGATTTAAATATAATGGACAATTATATGAACCAACAACATATCAAAGAGTAAGTAAAGTAATAGATAATGCTGGAACATTAGGACCAACAACTATAGCAGAAAGGTCTTATGCAACAGATGGTAAACAAAATAGACAAAACTTCAATAATAAATTTACACCAGTAGATAGTACACATACAGTACCAGACAGAGATGATACTACAAATGCAGCATTTGATATTTATGCATATACAGGACCTAATGGAATGGAAGAGCTAAAACAATATGGAGTATCAAACTCTAAAGAAGAACTATTAAATATCAACTTTGGTATTAAAGACAGAGAACAATTTGATATGAACTTAAGAAAAGACTTAGTAAAAGTTGATTTGAATATTAATGGTAAGTCACATACATATGACTACCCTGGAGGAGAACAAGACTTAGAGGTTGATATAAGAGGTACAGATATACCAGACTATAATAGAGCAATTAGAAGTTCAGACTTACAATATAAAGCAGCAGAACAATATGATCAAGACGCAGATAAATTACAAGTATATGTAACTTATAAAATTCAATTAAAGAATCAATCAGTTGGTAAGATTACAGGATATGTAACAGATTTAGCAGACTACTATGATACTTCTTATGAATATGTAAGATCATATGATGAGAATGAACAAGAAATTACTTGGGAACAACAATCAGATATATCAGGAGCTGGAAAGACATATCATACAATGCATACAACAGCATTAGCTAACCAAGGAATTGATGATAAGAAATGGATATTTGTAGAATACAAAGTAACAAATGATGCTTTAAGAGCATTATTAGAAGAGAAACAATCTACTAAAGAAAACTTTGCACAAATATCAGGATATAAAAATACATATAGAGAAGACAGAAAAGACTTAAATGGTCAATTAATAACAAATGCAGGTGAAAATGCAGGATTAATTGATATAGATTCTACACCAGCTAACTTAAACCCAACAGATTCAGCAGTACAAGAATTTGTAGCATACTCTAAGACAGATGAATACCAAGCTTTAGGTGGAGAAGAAAAGACAAAACAAAGTATGGCAATCTTCGAAGATGATGCAGATGCAGCACCTGGATTAAAACTAATAGTTGACGATACAAACAAGAGAAGATTAACAGGTACAGTATTTGAAGATGCAGCATTAGCAGAAAAACTAGAAGAAGACAATGAAAGAATTGGTGACGGTGCTTACGAAGATGGTGACAATTTAGTAAATCAAGTTAAAGTACAATTAATTTGTACAAACGGAGATGTAGAAGTAAAAGAAACAAGAACTAATGACCAAGGTGCATACGAATTTACAGATTATATTCCTGGTGATTACACTATTAAATTTACATATGGTGATTATGAATCTTTAGTAGCAGTACAACCAAATAACGAAATGTACACAGGTCAAGATTATAAATCTACAATATATCAAGAAGCTAATTATTCAGATGCATATTGGTATAACAATAATATAGATACAAAAATAAATGATGCTAAAGATGATCAAACAAGAAGGGAAGAAGTTAATAAATACAGTGAAGACTTAAAATATACAAATGCAACAGTATTAAATTCTACAGCCCAAACAGATGAAGCAACATTAAGAACTTTAGCAGATAATACAAATATGAATGCTAATACAGCTCAAATGAGTATGGAAATTGAATATGTAGGTCAAGAAAATACAGAATATACAGTAAGAAATATAGACTTTGGTATTATAGAAAGACCACGTTCAGATATATATGTAGAAAAGACAGTTTCAAACTTAAAATTATCAACAGCAGGTGATGGTCAAACAATATTTGACGCTAATCAATCTGTACCAAACTTAACATGGAAAGCTAATACAAGAGAGAACAGAGGACTAGTTCAAGCTACTGTTGATGAAAACTTACTACATGGTGCAACATTAGAATTAACATTTAATATAAAAGTAATAAATACAGGTGAGACAGATTACGACGATGAAACATATTACAACACAGGTGTTATAACAGATGCAAACAAAATAGTAACATTAGATCCAGCAGTTGTAGTTGACTATGTATCTAATAACTTATCATTTGATATGAGCAAAAATTCTGGATGGCAAGAAATAACAGATAAAACTGTATTAACATCTGGAGATGATCCATATATTAAAGCAGTAGATGAAAATGCATTTAATGGATTACAAAAAGTAATTGTTTCAACATCTGATAACCCTATAATACAAGCTGATCCATTAGTACCTGAAAAGGCTAAGGATAAAGCAGGAAAACAATCTGAAACACCAACAGCAACAGTGTTCCTAACTAAAGTAGTTGCTTCAGATGGAAGTACAACTGATGATACAGAATATGAAAACACAGCAGAAGTTGTAGAAACTATTACAACAAATGGTAGAAGAACATATAACGCAGATGTAGTTTCAATACCTGGTAACTATAATTTAGGAGAACCAGATACAGCACAATCAGAAAGAATTGCTATAGTTCCACCATTTGGTGCAGCAGACGCAGTAAAATATATACTAATAGGAATAGCAATTATCGGAGTATTAGGAGTAGGAATTTTCTTAATAAAGAGAAAAGTTCTAACAAAATAGATTAACAACCTAAAAGGGATTTGGGGACGTTCCTCAAATCCCTATTTTTTGGCGCTTTAGCATGAATAAACCACTGGTTCTACCAGTGGTGGGTAAAAAACTTTAGTATATAAAAAACTCCTGATATAATAGTAAGTGATTTGGCGATCGCATTACTAAAATAAAAGGAGGTAAAAAATGAAGAATGAAATAAAAAAATTAGAACATTCATCATATAGGTGTCAATATCATATAGTATTTGCACCAAAATATAGGAGAAAAGTAATATATGGAGAATTGAAAGCTGACATAGGCAAAATACTAAGAAAATTATGTAATGAAAAGAAAGTAGAAATAATCGAAGTAGAAGCCTGTTCAGATCATATCCATATGTTAGTAAGTATTCCTCCATATCTGAGTATATCACAGTTTATGGGGTACATCAAGAGCAAAAGTGCGTTGATGATATTTGATAGGCATGCAAATTTGAAATATAAATATGGAAACAGACATTTTTGGGCAACAGGATATTTTGTAGATACAGTAGGAAAAAATGAAAAAATAATAAAAGAATATATAAGAAATCAATTGCAAGAAGATTATATATCAGACCAAATAGGAATAGAAGAATATGTAGATCCGTTCAAAAAAGAAAATAAGTAAAAAAAGCCACTGGTAAGTGGCAGCAGTAATAGTAATGCGATGTCAAATATTCAATACCGCCTTTTAGGTGGTGAGCAAGTAATTCCCCTTCTAGGGGATGGGCAAACCACCCGTTCACGGGTGGTTATGATTTTGTGAACTTTAGGGACGGGGTTAAAAGTTCAAATATTATGTTGATTAACAGGAAAAATAAAGGACGTTCTTTAAAATCCCGATTTTTACCGAGAGTTTTCTTAAGAGCGTTCTTTTGTTTTATACAGGGAAAAAAGGAACGTCCCCAAATCCCGAGAAATGCACTAAACCTGAGGAACATCCCTAAAGATCGAACTCGAAAAATGTCGCACGGAAAATTTGGACATTTAGGTTATTTAATGATAGAATATACAAAAAAAGAAAGGGAGTAGATATATATGACATATGGTGAAGAACTAAAGGACAAACTATTCAAAAAGAAAGTAAATGGTTGGTTTAAAATTTCTGATGAATTAAAAAAAGAAATCTTCGAGTATAGCGAAAGATATATGGAATTTTTAAACAACTCAAAGACAGAAAGAGAAATAGTTAAAAGTTCTGTAGAAATAGCAAAAGCAAATGGATTTAAAGATATAAACGAAGTAGAGAATTTATCTGTAGGAGATAAAGTATACTACATTAATAAAGAGAAAAGTATGTATCTTGCAGTAATTGGAGAGGACAAACTAGAAAATGGACTAAATATAATTGGTTCACATGCAGATTCTCCAAGATTAGACTTAAAACCAAATCCATTATATGAAGATCAAGAGCTAGTATATTTTAAAACTCACTATTATGGCGGAATAAAGAAATACCAATGGACAACTATTCCACTTAGTATTCATGGTGTAATAGTAAAAGGAAATGGTGAAAAAATAGAAGTAAGAATTGGTGAAGATGATAAAGATCCAATCTTTACAGTAACAGATTTATTGCCACATTTAGCAAAAGAACAAGAAAACTTAAAATTAAAAGAGGCAATAAAAGGAGAAGATTTAAATCTTTTAATTGGAAGTATGCCTTTTGACGAAGAAATTCCAGAAAGAGTAAAACTAAATATTTTAGCTATATTAAACAAAAAATATGGAATAGTAGAAGAGGATTTATCAAGCGCAGAATTAGAATTAGTACCTGCATATAAAGCAAGAACACAAGGCTTTGACGAAAGCATGGTAGCAGCTTATGGACAAGATGATAAAGTAAGTGTATATACATCATTAACAGCAATGATGGAATTAAATAATATTAAAAGAACAGCAGTATGCATTATAGCAGACAAAGAAGAAATAGGAAGTGTTGGAAATACAGGAATGGAATCACATGCATTTGATACATTCATAACATACCTATTAAATAAAACTGGAGAAAATAGAGTTAATTTATTAGAAAAAGTATTCTGCAATTCAAAAATGCTTTCAGCAGACGTAGATGCATGCTTAGATCCTATTTATGCAAATGTTTCAGATAGACTTAATGCTGCATATATGGGATATGGTGTAGGAATAAATAAATACACAGGTTCTGGTGGAAAATACGAAGCATCTGATGCAAATGCAGAATACCTAGCGGAAGTAAGAAAAATATTTGATGACAATAATATCAAATATCAAATAACAGAATTAGGAAAAGTAGATGTAGGCGGTGGCGGAACTATAGCATATATTCTAGCTAACAAAGGAATAGATGTTATAGACTGTGGTATACCAATTTTATGTATGCATTCACCATATGAAGTAGCAAGCAAATATGATGTATATTCTGCATACCAAGCATATAAAGCATTTTGGAATGCATAGAGATTAAGAGACGTTCCTAAAATACCAATTTAACTGGGATTTTATAGAACGCCCTTTTTTATGACTAAAAAGAGATAAAGTTTTTGGCAAAATATGACTATAGCGATACAAAAAGGAAACTTAGAAAAGGAAAAAAAGAACGTCCCCAAATCCCGAATCGACCTAAATCCTTGTTGCAAAAACTGGAAAAATTGTGTATAATAGTATACAGAGTTTATAAAAAAGAGGAGAGAATTATGTTTCAAAAATTAGATGCAGTAGAAAAGAGATATGAAGAATTAACAAAATTAATAAGTGATCCAGAAGTAATTAGCAATCATAACGAATGGCAAAAATATGTAAAAGAGCATGCAGAGATTACAGATGTTGTAGAAAAATATAGAGAATATAAAAAAGTAGAACAACAAATGGAAGATGCCAAAGAAATGATGGCAGATAAAGAATTAAAAGAATTAGCAGAAGCAGATTATTATTCAGCAAAAGAGCAATTACCAAAATTAGAAGAGGAATTAAAAATGTTATTAATTCCAAAAGATAAAGATGATGATAAAAACATTATATGCGAAATAAGAGCAGGTGCAGGTGGGGAAGAAGCAGCTTTATTTGCTGGAACATTGTTTAGAATGTATAATATGTATGCGGAAAGAAAACATTGGAAACTAGAAATATTAAATGAAAATGCAACAGAACTTGGTGGATATAAAGAAATATCTTTTATGATTACTGGAAAAGGAGCATATAGTAGATTGAAATATGAAAGTGGAGTGCATAGAGTACAAAGAGTTCCAGATACAGAAAGTAGTGGAAGAATCCATACATCAACAGCAACAGTTGCGGTACTTCCAGTAGTAGAAGATGTGGAAATAGAGATAAACCCTGCAGATATAAAGATGGAAGTATTTAGAGCATCAGGAGCAGGAGGACAACATGTTAATAAAACATCTTCAGCAGTAAGACTTATCCACGTGCCAACAGGAATTGTAGCAGAATGCCAAACAGAAAGATCACAATTGCAAAACAGGGAATATGCAATGAAACTATTACGTTCTAGACTTTACGAAATAGAAAAAACAAAACAAGATAATGCACTTGCAAACGAAAGAAAATCACAAATAGGAAGTGGAGATAGAAGCGAAAAAATAAGAACTTACAACTACCCACAAGGAAGAATAACAGACCATAGAATAGGATTAAGTATATTCCAAATGGAAGATTTCTTAAATGGAAACTTAGATAATATGATAGATAGTTTAACTGCTGCACATATGGCAGAAAAGCTTAAAGGAAATGAAGAAGAATAAAGAGCAGAGAAAACCTGATCTTTTTTATTCGCTTTAGCGTGTCGAGCCACAAAGCGAGACAAAAAACCGCCAGCTATGCTGGTGTTGATTTAAAGACTTACAGAAAAGATATCAAACCATGATATAATGTTAGTGTTCAAGCCAACAAAATATCAGAAAGGAGTGATATCTATGAGCAATACTTTATCACATACAAAGTGGAATTGCAAATATCATATAATATTTATACCAAAATACAGAAGAAAAGTAATATATAATAAGTTGAGGACAGATATAAGGGGATATATTCAAGATTTGTGTAGGTGGAAAGGAGTAGAAATAGTAGAAGGACATTTGATGCCAGATCATGTGCACTTACTATTATCAATACCACCGAAAATGAATATATCAAGTTTCATGGGATATTTGAAAGGAAAAAGTTCAATGATGATATTCAAAGATCATGCAAATTTAAGATACAAATATGGAAACTGTAACTTTTGGGCAACAGGCTATTATGTCAGTACAGTAGGATTAAATGAAGCAACAATTAGAAAATATATAAGAGACCAAGAAAAGGAAGATGTACTGGAAGATAAATTAACTAAGAAAGAAAGCCATAACCCTTTTAAGGGTTTGCTACAGTAGTAAATGCGTTAAGGCTTGAACGGAGTGAAAAGCCAGCACCTTAAGGTGCTGCAATGTTATATGCCCTTATAGGGCATGTTAAAACCACCCGTTTCACGGGTGGTTATTATTATATAGGAAAAATCGAAGATTTTTACGTATATAACAAGGTTAAGTTTCCTATATTCGTGCGATTGCGAAGCAATCTGCACATGTGGCGAAGCCACTTTTCTTATTGCATATAAAAATCGTAAGTTTTTTCTAGAACAACAAAGTATATATGATAGTTATTACAAAGCTATTAAGAACATTTTTAATACTCTATATTTTCTCTTATTTTTATGATAATATAGCAACAGATAATTAGTAAATTTACAGAATAAACAAAAATAATACAAAAACTAAGTAGCTTATGTGCTACTAATTAAAATATTATGAACAAGAAATAATAGGAGTGATAATTTTGTTTTTAGAAAAATGTTGCTTTAAGGGAACTTTTAGAAAATATCAAGCAGAAGTATTACAAGAATTTGATAAGCATATAAAAGATAAAAAAATAAATGTAGTTGCAGCACCAGGTTCAGGAAAAACAATTCTTGGACTTCAGATGATATGCAAGTTAAATCAGCATGTACTAATATTAGCTCCAACTATAACAATCAGAAATCAATGGAAAGAGCGTTTTATTAGTTCATATGTACCAGAAGGAATGCAAATAGATTTTATTTCCGATGATGTATATAATTTAAATAAATTTAATATTGTAACATACCAAGCTCTTCATTATGCTCTAAATAAAAGAAAAATAAAAGAAGAAAGTGAAAGAGAAGAGGAAGAATCAAATGGCAGAGTAAAAACAGAAAAAATTGATTATAATTTAGTTCAGGAATTGAAAGATAAAAATATTAAAACAATAGTCTTAGATGAAGCACATCATTTAAGAGCAGAATGGTGGAAAAGTCTATGCGAAGTAATTAAAGGACTAGAAGATGTTAAAGTAATATCACTAACTGCTACACCACCTTATGATGTGGATGAAAATGAATGGAGAAAATATGAAGAAATTTGTGGCACAATAGATGCAGAAATTTCTGTTCCAGAGCTTGTGGCAACAGGAGATTTATGCCCTCATCAAGATTATGTAATATTTAATATGGTTACAAACCAGGAACTTTCAGAAATTAAAAAAATAAGGAATGATATAGACGACTTTATTAAGGCTTTAAAACAAAATAATGAATTTATAAAAATGTTAAAATTAAATAAAATTTTAAATAATTGGCAGATGAATGAAGAAATAATATTAAGTGATGCTCAATATTATTCTAGTATAATAATTTTTTTGAATTCTATAGGTGTAAATATAGATAAAAGAATAGTAAAATTAATATCTGACGCATTTATAATACCGAAATTTAATAAGAAATGGGCAGAAGTTTTACTTAAAAATATTATTTATGTACATAAAGAAGATTATCCAGAAAGCGAACAATTAATTAAAGATTTAAAAAAACAATTAGAAATATTAGGGTGTGTAGAAAAAAGAAATGTATATTTAGAAGAGGTTAGTGCTATAAAAAAACTAATGGCTAGTAGCATTGGCAAATTAGAAAGTATAGAGCAAATTGCAGAAAAAGAATATGGCTCATTAAAAGAAAATTTGAGTATGGTTATTTTAGCCGATTATGTAAGATATGATTATTTAGATTGTAATATAAAAGATATAAATAAAATTGGAGTAGTTCCTATATTTAGGCGAATACATGCAAAAAATATTTCAAACAATATAGCAGTTTTAACAGGTAAATTAAAAATAGTATCTAAAAGTGTTGTTCCATATATAAAGGAACAATTAAAATTAATCAATATAAATGATGATAATATATTTAGTGATTTAACAATTGACAATAATTATGTGGTAATAGAAGGAAGTAAAAAAATAGAAAATGCTATTGTAAAGATAGTAACTGAATGTGTAAATTTAAAGAAAATAAACATACTTATAGGAACAGTAGCCTTATTGGGAGAAGGATGGGATGCTCCAGCTGTAAATAGTCTTATTTTAGCAAGTTATGTTGGTTCATTTATGTTATCAAATCAAATGAGAGGTAGAGCAATTAGAAAAAGTAGAGAACAAAATAAAACAGCAAATATTTGGCATCTAGCAAGTTTAGCTAAATTAGGAAATAATGAATTAGATTTTAGTGATTTAGAAACACTTCAAAGGAGATTTAAAGGTTTCGTAGGAATCGCATATTATGATGATTTAATACAAGATGGAATAGACAGATTAAGTATAATTGATAAAGAAAAGTTAAAACAAAATTATCTAAAAATTAATGAAGAAATGTATAAAATTGCCCTTAATAGAGAATTAATGGCAGAGCGTTGGAAAAAGATTTTAGACTTATTTGGTGGAACAAATATAAAAATAGTAGATAAGCTAAATGGAGATTTTAAAATTAGTAGTAAAATATTTATAACTATGGACTTTAAAAGAATGCTTTTGTCACTATTGATTGTAAATATTGGAATAATAATTATACTAGGAGTTATAGGTACAAATTTTTCAAATATGATAGGTAGAATTATTATAAATATAGTAGTACTGATATATTATCTAGTAAAGATAATTAGGCATCTAAATCCAATAAATTATATGAAAGAAATTGGAAAAACAATATTAGATAGTATGAGAATATGTAATAAATTATTAACTGATAAGCAATTAGTTAGTAACAAAATAGAAAAATTTGAAATTGATGGAGACAAATATTATAAAGTATATTTAAAAGGCGCAACTGTATATGAAAACAATTTATTTATTAAAAGTTTCGAGGAAGTATATAACAAAGTAGCAGATACACGTTATATTATTTGTGTAAAAAGAAAAAATAAGTTAGCCAAAGATTCGTATTTTAATGTTCCAAGTATTTTAGATAATGATAAACATGATGCAACTATTTTTCTAAATGAGTGGAATTCTAATGTATGTAAAGGAACACTTATTTATACGAGAAGTAAAGAGGGAAGAAAATTATTACTTAAAGCAAGGAAAAATAGTATGTCATATAATGAGAATTTCTTTGTAAGGAAAGAAGTTTCTAGATGGGAGTAAAATATGGAGGTACAAGAAATGAATGTAGGATATCTTGATTTATTACCAGAGGTAGATAATAAATTTAATGTAGAATTAGAAAAAGGAGAGAAAGTTGTTTTTACAGCAAAACTAAAAGTGTTTGGAACAGAAACTGATAGAGTATTAGGCGGAAGTAATTCAAGATTTACTTTAACAAATAGAAGAATAATTGCAGATAATGGAGTTGGAATTTGGACGGTAGATATTAAAGAAGATATTACCGGTTGTACTAAAATTCAAGAAGGCAATTTTATATTTAAGGTTACATATTTTTTAGTTAATATGAATAAAGAAATAATATTTAATAATGAAAAAGAAAAAATGACTGGATTTCATTTTTATTTTAAAAAATCGGACATAGAAAAATTTGAGAAAATCATGAGTAATATATTAAAGTAAATAGACAATAAATATTGAAAAACGAAATAAACATCACAACCAGAATGATGGCTGTGATGTTTATTTTTTTATGTAATATAATATCAAATTTCGAATATATATAAAACAAAAAATGTATGGGAGTGATACATATTACTGAGATAATAAAAACGTTTTTGATAGGAATATTTTTTGGAACATTTGGAACGACAATTGGAGGACTAATTGGAGTTAATTTAAAAAGCAATTCAAATAAATTTTTTGGATTTATATTGTCTTTTGCATCAGGCTTAATGATGGCGATTATATGTTTTGACTTACTACCAGAAGCAATGGAAATAGCAAGTTTGGCAGTAATTTTATTAGGTATATTATTAGGAATATTTACAATGATAATTTGCGATACCCGTGTAAAAGAAAAATTTAGTAATAAAAAAGGAATGAACAGTTTATTAAGAACAGGAATAATAATAAGTATTGGATTAGCGCTTCACAATATACCAGAAGGACTAGCGATAGGAACAGGTTTTCAGGCTTCTATAAATTTAGGATTATCATTAGCTATAGTAATTGCAATACATGATGTGCCAGAAGGAATTAGTATGGCAGTACCAATGAAAAAAGGAGGAATGAGCAAGGGAAAAGTAATATTCTATGTAATTATGTCAGGAATAAGTACAGGAATAGGAGCTTTAGTAGGTCATTTAGTTGGTGGAATATCAGAAAGTATAATAGCGGCATCATTAAGCTTTGCAGCAGGAGCAATGCTATATATAGTTTCTGGCGAATTAACACCAGAAGCTAATAATATGTATAAAGGAAGAATGAATGCTATAGGCAATATTTTAGGATTTATTTTGGGAATAATTGCTATAAGTATATAATTATTTACTTAATTAGAAGATGAGAAGCATGACCTACAAATTTAAGGATTTAGAAAGCAAAAAATAAACGGGTACAATTTTGTATCCGTTTATTAATATTAATTATTTTCTTTAAAAGAAGTTGTTATTTGATCAAAAATAGGTTCATATTTATCTTTATTTTCTAAAATAACTTCGAAATCTAAAATATAAATATGCTTATCTGTTTTTATCCATACTACATTAGAATGAAGATCTGTTTCTAAACTTGAATCGTAGTATGTGAAAGTATATTTATATGCTTCGCAATTAGGTACGTCCATTTTGATAACATCTGATATATCTCTTGCATTTTCTCTTGCGTTTGAAACATTATCTTTTTCAGAAGTAATAGCTTCTTCTAAACTTATATTATTATCAACATTATCAATAATTGTGCTGTATAACATCATCTGGTCTTTTAAAGAATAAAGGTCTAGTACATATTCTGAAGAACCTGATGCAGCTTCTTTAAAATCTACTTTACCAGGTATTTGTATGCTAAATTCATTATTACTTGATGTAACAGTTACAGGAGTTAAATATTTATATAGTGAATATATTCCAAATCCTAGTAGTATTAAAATTAATATTATTACTATAATGATAAATACTTTTTTTAGTTTCATAAAAAATCCCTCCGTATAGCTATTGTATTATAAAAATTGATACAATACAACATGAATATAAAAAATGTTATAAAAAATACATTTACTGAGCGAACGACCTCGTGCTCTACCGGTTTTTTGTCAATCTGAATTTTCTTAATACATTTAGGATGTATATACGACTCTAAATCTTTTATAATTGTTTTTATGAGTATTATAAATCTCGATACTTTAATTCCTCCGCCTGTACTTCCGGCACACGCACCGCAAAACATCAGAAATACGAGAACAGTTTTACAGGTCTGCGACCACTTGTTGAAATCAATGCTTGAAAATCCGGTTGTTGTGATAATTGAGGCAACCTGGAATGATGCCTGCGTAAGTGCCTCAAAAAAGGACTTTGTTGTATCTATGATATGATAGCATATAATTCCTACTGCCGCTATTATGATAAGAAAATAATACCTTACTTCCTCCATCTTAAATGCTTTTTTAAACTGTTTATACAAAATATAATAATATGCATTGAAATTTACGCCAAATAATATCATAAATATTGTAACAATATACTAAAAAGCAGTAAAAAATACGAATATGTTATTATAAGTAAATATTACAAGGAAAGTGATAGTTATGGAATTTGAAAAATCAAAGCTAATAGAATTAAAAGAAAAATTTGATTCTATTATCAATACAGAAGAAAAAGACAATATAGAATTTTGGTATGCAAGAGATTTACAGATTCAATTGGGTTACAAAAGATGGGAAAATTTTATTGAAACGATAAAAAAAGCAATGCAATCTTGTGAAAATGCTGGTATAGAAGTTGATAACCATTTTCGTGAGGTCACGAAAATGGTACAAATAGGATCAGGTGCAAGAAGAAATTTACAAGACTATATGCTAACAAGATATGCTTGTTATTTAATCGCTCAAAATGGAGATTCTAAAAAAGAAGAAATCGCATTTGCTCAAACATATTTTGCAGTACAAACTAGAAAACAAGAAATAATTGAGGACAGGATAAGACTAATGAATCGATTAGAAGCAAGAGAAAAACTAAAAGAATCTGAAAAGCAGTTATCTAAAAATATTTATGAAAGAGGAGTGGATGATTTAGGATTTGCAAGAATTCGTTCGAAAGGAGATTCGGCATTATTTGGTGGATTAAATACAATGCAGATGAAAGCAAAATACGGAGTAAAAGAAAATAGACCTCTTGCAGATTTTTTACCAACATTAACAATTGCAGCAAAAAATCTAGCAACAGAAATGACAAATTACAATGTGACTGAAAAAGATATGTATGGAGAAGAAAGTATAACTGATGAGCATGTAGATAATAACTTAAGTGTAAGAAATATGTTAAATAAAAGAGGCATTAAACCAGAAAATTTAAAACCAGCAGAAGATTTAAAGAAACTAGAAAGAAGAGTTAAGTCAGAAAGTAAAAAAATAGCTGATAGTAATCAATTGCCTAAAAAAAATAAATAAAATATCAAGGAGAAAGAAATGGAAAGATTTAAATTAGTAACAGCGGTACATTTAATATTAATAGAGGATAAAAAAATATTATTACAAAAAAGATATAATACAGGATATGAAGATGGGAATTATAGTATTGTTGCAGGTCACATAGATGGCAATGAAAGTGTAATAAAAGCAATGCAAAGAGAAGCACTAGAAGAAGCAGGGATAAAAATAAAGGAAGAAGATTTAGAAATTGTTCATGTTATGCATAGAAAAACACCTGATAGAGAAAGCATAGATTATTTTCTTACTTGTAAAAAATATGATGGTAAGATTAAAATTATGGAAAAAGACAAGTGTGATGAATTAAAGTTTTATAAATTAGATGAATTACCAATTAATGTAATTCCATATGTAAAAAAAGGGATAGAAAACTATCTAAATAATGAACCATTTTCTATATATGGTTGGTAAAAAATATGAAAACTTGAGGTCGCAATTTGCGACCTCAAAACATATTAAATTTCAATCTTAGGCTGATACTTCTCAAGCCACATGTTAACTTGACATAAATACGCCATTAATTGTGGACCTGTCATCAATTGACCAAACCAAGGTCTTGTAAAAGCAGACCCATTAGTTTCCAAAATTTCTAAAATATAATCTCTATTTAACAAATTATTAATAGGAGCATTCTTATCATTCATAATATCTGTAAGCATATCTTTTACAGCTTTTAAATATGTTGGATTATGTGTTTTAGGATAAGGAGATTTTTTCCTATCTACAATTTCTGCAGGTAATACATCTTTCATTATATATCTTAATAAGCCTTTTTCACGACCTTTATATGCTTTTATTTCCCAAGGAATATTCCAAACATATTCTGCTAGCCTATAATCGCAGAAAGGAACACGGAGTTCAAAACCATTATACATAGAACATCTATCAGATCTGTCTAATAAAGTTTGCATAAACCAGTTTAATGTCAAATGTGAGATTTTTCTTTTCTCAGCAGTTTCTTTAGAATCAATATCTAAAATTTCTACATCAGCCAAACTTTCATTATATCTAAAATCAATATAATCTTTTAAATTAATTTTAGAAGCTATATTAGTATTCAAAAGATGCTGTCTTTCAGAAAGTGCAATAGACCAAGGGAAAGTTCCACTATTTAATGCATCTTCTCTAAAGAACCAAGGGTATCCACCAAATATTTCATCAGCACATTCACCACTTAAAGAAACAGTAGCATATGGTTTAACATTTTTACAGAATAGTAGTAAAGAAGAGTCAACATCTGCCATACCTGGAGTATCTCGTGCAATCATAGCATCTTCTAAATATTTTGCTAAATCTGGTGTATCTAACACAATATTTGTGTGGTTAGTTTTATATTTCTCAACCATTAAATTTATATAATAATTATCAGAATTAGGCTGGAAATCACTCTTAACAAAATTTTTATCATTATCTACATAATCTACCGAAAATGTATTAAGGGGAGGTAACCCATTTTTATTACAATAGTCACTAGCATATGCAGTAATTATGCTAGAATCTAAACCACCAGATAAAAATGTGCAAAGTGGTACATCAGATACTAACTGTCTTTTTATACTATCTTCTAATAAATATTTAACTTTCATACAAGTCTCTTCAAAAGAATCTACATGTGGTTTACTTATAAATTTCCAATATCTATGAACAAATAATCCATACTTATTAAATATTGCAAAATTAGCAGGCTTTAATTCATATATATCTTTAAATACAGTAGTACCAGCTGTATGAGCAGGGCCAATTCCAAAAAGTTCACAAATTCCATTCTGGTCAACCACTTTTTCTATGCCAGGAAATTCAAACAAAGCTTTTATTTCAGAAGCGAAAATTAAATTATCATTTTTTATAGTATAAAATAAGGGTTTTATTCCAAAATGATCTCTTGCCAAAAATAGTTCTTCGTTGTTCTTATTCCAAATTGCAAAAGCAAATATACCGTTTAAATGTTTAACAACATCGTATCCATAAAAGATAAATGCTTTTAGTAGGACTTCTGTATCAGAAGTTGTGTTAAAAATAAAACCATTTTCAATAAGTACATTTCGTAATTCAGCAGTATTATATATTTGACCATTATAAACAATAGAATATTCATTTTCATCATATGTAGCAAACATAGGTTGTTTTCCGCCTACAGGATCTATTACAATTAACCTTTTATGGGCTAAATAGGCTGGAGAAGAAATATATTTACCTTCTTCATCAGGACCTCTATTAGTAAGAGTATTATTCATTTTATTAAGAATAGAAATTGGATTTTTAATATCCTTTTTGTAATTTACAAATCCAACGATTCCACACATAAAAACACCTCCACGTTTACATAAATATAAAAAGTAACTTTATGTGCATAAAGAACTTTTACATTAAAATATTATCTTGTAAATTATATTAAAATCAAAATAAAAAAGTGAAAAAAATCGTTATAAAAAAACTACAAAAAAATTCAATATTTTACAAAAAAGTTATTTACAATTGTCGAAATTTTATATACAATATAAACTAGTATGCGGAGAAAAAAATTACTAAAGAAAATGTATATCGAAAGGGGCTTATGTAAATGAAAATATTAATGCTAACATGGGAATATCCACCAAGAGTAGTAGGGGGAATCGCAAGGGTAGTGCATGATTTATCTCATAGACTTATAAAAGATGGTCATGAGGTAACAGTAGTTACATATAAGGAAGGAAATGTAGAAGACTGCGAAGATGATAATGGTGTTAAAGTATATAGAGTAAATAACTATATGATTAATCCAAATAATTTTATAGATTGGATTATGCAATTAAACTTTAATTTAATATCAAAAGCAACAGAATTAATAAGTAAAGAAGGCCCATTTGATGTAATACATGCTCATGATTGGTTAGTAGCATATGCAGCAAAAACCTTAAAAGATTCTTTCAAAATACCAATCATAGCAACAATACACGCAACTGAATCAGGAAGAAATTCTGGAATACATGACGAAGTACAAAGATATATAAATGATACAGAATGGATGTTAACATATGAGTCAACAGAAGTGATTGTAAATAGTAATTATATGAAAAACGAGTTACAAAGGTTATTTGGTTTACCATACGAAAAGATAAATGTAGTACCAAATGGAGTTAACTTAAATTTATATAATGGAGTAGAAAGAGATTACGACTTTAGAAGACAATATGCTGCAGATAATGAAAAAATAATTCTTTATGTAGGTAGATTAGTTTACGAAAAAGGAATTCAAAATTTAATAGCAGCAATGCCAAAAGTATTAAATGGATATCATGATTCAAAATTAATAATAGCCGGAAAAGGCGGAATGATAGACGAATTAAGAGATGAAGTTAGAAGATTAGGAATAGAAAATAAAGTGTATTTTACGGGTTACTTAAATTTAAACCAAGTAACTAAGATGTATAAATGTGCAGATGTAGCAGTATTCCCAAGTACATATGAACCATTTGGAGTAGTTGCTTTAGAGGGAATGTTATCAGGAACACCAGTAGTAGTTTCAGATGTTGGAGGGTTAAACGAAATAGTTCAACATAGAGAAAATGGAATGAAGAGTTATGCTGGCAATCCAAATTCAATTGCGGATTCAATATTAGAGCTATTATATAATCCTGGCTTATGTGCAGAAGTTTCAAGAAATGCAAAAGCGAAGGTAAAAGCACAATATAACTGGACCAAAATAGCACAAGATACTCACTTTATATATCAAAAAGCAATATGTCAAACAATGGCAGAAAAACAAAGAAGAGAATTGGAGCAAGAAAAAGCAAAGAAAACAAAGAAAGCAAAAAATACACAAGGAGAGATTACAAACTTGTTAAGCTTCAAGAAAAGACATGCATATGCTTAAAACTAGGAGGCTAGAGAATGAATATTTACGATACAGCAAATAAATTAGCAGCAGAGTTAAAACAAACAGATGAATATAAAGCATATAAAAATTCAAAACAACAAATAGAATCTAATGCAGAAGTAAAAAGTAAAATTGATGAATTTGATAAACTAAGAGTAGAAGCTCAAAAAGCAATGCTAAAAGGTGAGGCAAATGCAAATGAACTAAGTGTAAAATTACAAAATTTATATACAGAACTATATCAAAATGAAATTGCTAAAAATTATCTAGAAGCTGAAATGAGATTTAGTGTAATGGTAACAGATATAAATAAAATAATAAGTGAAGCAATAAAAGATGTTATAGGATAAAGATAAGGGGGAAGGGATATATTTTAGATATATCCCTATTTTGTTTTATGGAAAGTTTAATTATTTTTATATTAGTAGTAATTACAATAGTTATTTTAAAGCTTATGTTAGGAAGTAATAAAAAAATAATAATGAAAATAGCAAATAATGAGAAACTAAATAATATAGTGCAAAAACTTCCAGAAAATATAGATATATGTAAAGTTATTTTAAAAAAATTAAGAAATGAAAAAGTAAAAATAGAAGAACAAGAAAATACGAATTGTTTTTACTTTATAGCAACAGATAAAATTATTTTGAATAAAGACAAAAAATATTTTACGAGAGTACAAACAATTGCACATGAGTGTATTCATTCAATTCAAGATAAAAAAATATTGTGGTTTAACTATATTTTTGCAAATTTGTTAAATGTATTTTGGTTAATAACAATTGTGTTAACTATTGCAGGAGTTATAACTCAATATGCATTGTTTAGTGCAATTATATTAATTTGTATAATTATTTTTTATGCTATAAGAAGTTACTTAGAAATAGAAGCAATGACTAAAGCAAAATATATTGCAAAAGAATATTTAGAAGAAAAACAAGTAAAAGAAACAGATGAAATAGTAGAAGAATATGAGAAATTGAATGATGTAGGGATAAAATATACCTGTTATAAATTAATATCTTCAAAATTATATTTATTAGCAATTTATACAATAATAGGATGTATATTAAATTTTATTAGATAATTATTGTAAACCTCTTTTAAAAAAAAGGAAAATGTTATACAATATTATACAAATTGTATAATATGAGGAGAAAGTGAATGATAAAAAAATGGGAATTTTATAATTCGGATGAAAAGCTAGTAAATGAAATATGTGAAAAATATAATTTAAATAAAGTAATAGGAAAAATTATTGTTAATAGACATGTTGTAAATGATGAAGATGTAAGAATATTTATAACACCTACAAGAGATGATTTTCATAATCCCTTTTTATTTAAAGGAATGGATATTGCAGTAGATAGAATAATAAAAGCTATTAATAATAAAGAAAAAATTTTAATATATGGCGATTATGATGTAGATGGTATAACAAGTACTACTGTTCTTAAAAAATATCTGATGGATAGGGGAATATCAGTAGATACATATATACCAAACAGATTACATGAGGGGTATGGACTAAATAAAAAAGCTATAGATACAATAAAAGAAAGAAATATAGATTTAATAATTACAGTAGATTGTGGAATTTCTGCAATAGAAGAAGTTGACTATGCAGTAAGATTAGGTATGGATATAATCGTTACAGACCATCACGAAGTAGGAGAAAAACTTCCAAATGCACTTGCTGTAATCGATGCAAAAAGAAAAGATAATACATATCCATTTAGAGCATTAGCAGGAGTAGGAGTTGTATTTAAACTAATTCAAGCACTTTCTATAAAATTAGAAATTAAGCCAGAAGAGTATTTAAAATACTTAGATTTGGTATGTGTTGGAACAATATCAGATATAGTTCCATTAGAAGGTGAAAATAGAACTATAGCTAAACTTGGCTTAATGCTTATAAAAGTTACTAGAAATCTAGGACTAAGAGAATTAATAAAAAGCTCAGGATATAAAGAAATAGATTCTAATACAATTTCTTTTGGCGTTGCACCAAGAATAAATGCCTGTGGTAGAATGGGACACGAAGAAGAAGCGCTAAAATTATTTTTAGCAGAAGATTTAGAAAGTGCAACAAAAATCACTAAAGAATTAAACGAATATAATACACTAAGACAAAGTACCGAAAAAGCAATTTATGAAGAAGCTGTACAACAAATCGAAAAAAATCATTTGGATGCAAATAATTCAATAGTTTTAGGAGGAAAAGGTTGGCACCATGGTGTTATTGGGATTGTATCTTCAAAAGTAACAGATAAGTATTATAAACCAAGTATATTATTAAGTTTTGAGGATAACATTGCTAAAGGTTCAGGAAGAAGTGTACCAGGATTTGATTTGTATGAGGGACTCGCGAAATGTGAAGATTTACTAGAAAAATATGGTGGACATTCTATGGCAGTTGGTCTTACCCTAAAAAAGGAAAATCTTGAAAATTTTAAAGAGAGATTTGAGCAAATTGCTAAAGAGAAAAATATAAAAGAATTAGTACCAATAATATATATTGATGATGAATTAAAATTAAAAGATATTAATATGGACTTAGTAAAAAGTATAAGTATTTTAGAACCATTTGGTGAAGCTAATAAAGTGCCATTATTTTTAATAAGAAATTTAAAAATAGATTCTATACGAGCACTTTCAGAAGGAAGACATTTAAAACTTACGTTAAGAGACGAAAATTTTGTGATTAATGCAATTGGGTTTGAACTAGGATATTTAGCAGAGGAATATAGGATTGGAGATAGAATAGATGTCGTTGGAACTTTAGAAATCAATAGTTTTAATGGATTTAGTTCTATCCAAATAAATATGAAAGACATTAGAAAAAGCTATTAGATAAAGGGGGAATGCTTATGTCAGAAGTACAAAATAAATCAATAGAAGATATAATTAGTTTGGTAAAACAAAAAAAGAGATGGGCAGATACAAAGCTTATAGTAAAAGCATATAATTATGCAAAAGAAAAACATGGAACTCAATGTAGAAAATCTGGAGAACCATATATAATTCACCCTGTTCAAGTAGCATATATTTTAGCAGATATTGGATTAGATGAAGCTACAATTTGTGCAGCATTATTACATGATGTGGTAGAAGATACAGAGGTTACTCATGAAGATTTAGTAAGAGATTTTGGAGAAGAAATTGCAACTATGGTTGCAGGTGTTACTAAACTTGGAGAATTAAGATATCAAGCAAGT
>ENA-OPWR01000438-OPWR01000438.1-human-gut-metagenome-genome-assembly--contig:-NODE-438-length-38353-cov-3.045172_pt1 | contig 38353 bp, 38 predicted proteins | sample MGYA00241507_ERZ502006 | MGnify/ENA primary metagenome ERZ502006 (study PRJEB25962, sample SAMEA2043041) | human gut metagenome | biome: human gut; feature: human-associated habitat; material: faeces...
TTATTATATTTTGTAAAAAATCCATTAATGAATCAAATTATATTTATTATGTTATATATTGTTGTAGTGTTATTTGAAATGATAACATTTGCAGATGAAATATTGTTGTCCGTTAAGGGGTTTTTAAGATATGGAATAATACATTATATACAAATACTTGGGGTGGCTATCTTATTGTTAGCTTTATTTAAAAGTCAGGTAATTATATTGCTATTATTCTATATAATAGCCGCTCTATTATGGTTTATATATAGCATGTATGTTAACAATAAGGTAGCAACCATAATTAATGAGTTATTTTCTGCAATATTAGCAATTTTGGTGTTGATTAAAGATTTAATTATAAGTGCAATACCAACAGAGATATTAAATATGGAATGCGAAGGTCATATAATGGGAAATATGTATAAATATACATATGAACAATTATTTCAATTGGGCTTTAATTTGATTATTACACCGTTTTTGGCAATAAATATATTGGCATTATTGTTTTGTTCAATAAAAGGCTATTGGATTGAAAAGTATAACAATGGAAAAGATATCACAGAGGACATGATCCCAGAAAAACAAGTTAATGTTATAGATGTAGCAATGGATAAGTTAATTCATAGAAAATAAGATGAAAATGTGACGGAATCCGTCACGTATGTATTAGAGACAAATAATAAAATATATGAAGAAAGTGAGGATGTATGGGAAAAATAAAAGAATTTGTATTATCTTTTACTTATAAAGGGAAAAAAGATAAGGAATTCAGAGATTATATGGAGCTTCGTGCTCAATATATTAATATGGATAAGATACAACTTGACTTTGAATATGCAAGATTAAAATCAGAATATGAACATAAAAAGAATGCATTAACATTTTTTACTATTGCCATAGCTATTTCAATGATAATGGGTGTATGGAATGAATTTTTTGATTTTATGAAGAAAGTATTAACATATTCAACAGTTGATAGTCAGGTAAATAGTGATGTAGTAAAAATAAGCTTTTTTATTTCAGTTACCATATTGTTGTTTACAATAACTATTATATTATATATAATATATTTAAATGGAAAACAAATAAAAATAATGAGGGGGAAAATTATTCTTATAGAGCAGATAAAAAATAGTAGAAGTAATAAGGAATATTAAATGGACTGGATATATTATTTAAAAAAGCTTTGGTATAAAATTATATATGTATTATTCGTTATAATATACATTATAAGGTTAGACAAATTAAATAAGCAATTATTGCAAAAGGATTTTGATTCATCTTTTTCATTGTTAAAATACAACGATTATGAACCTATTTCATTTTTTGTTATTGCTATGTTTCTGATGTTATTAGCGATAATATTTATAATAAGAGATTTTAATTCAATAAGACATGAGGAAAATGATAAAAGAGACATTATAATTATTATTTGTTCAATAATAGCCATGTTTACAATTATTTTGTTCATTATAAAATGGATTTCAGTTCCAATATTAAAAGCAATACTTATATCATTGTGTTTAATATGCGGTATTGTATATGCAGAGACCAGCTAATATGTGACGGAATCCGTCACATTAGAAAGGAATGCTATGATTAGGTTAATAGCCAAAAAAGATAAAAATATGTCTAATGGTATGAGGGATATGTCAAGAACACCATTAACAGAATCAGAAATAGAATATGTTAAATCAGAGATAGAAAGAATACAGGCAGACGAAAGTGTATTTATATTTAATGATCCAGAACACATACAAGGGAGTACGTGTTATAATTATGTTGAGGATAAGATATATGTTACAAGAAATGTATTCCCAGATTTAAAGTATGGTTCTGCTCATCCAAGAGATGTTATGAGTGTTGGAGCTGTTCTTTCGCATGAATATTACGGACATAGAGCCTATAGGAATGAATATATATCAGATAGAGAAAAAGGTATAGATTATCATACAACAGAAGAGTGGCAGGATGAATGCAGAGCAAGTATTACTGCCGCAAAGAGTTCACCAGGACTTACACAAAAAGATAAAGCTGATTTGGTAATGGATGCTGTTTACAGGGCAGATGAATATAATCATTACATAGAAATGGATAGTTTTATGAAGGAGGTAGTTTATGGGTACACAGATGGAGAAAAAAATATCACCTATGATATCGGAAGAATCAATTATGTTAGCAAGACAAGCCAGGAAAGAAATGAGACTGACTGGGATAATAACAGTAAGATGCCCGAAGTGTGGGACAATACCGAAGATTATAACTTCACCAAGAGGTGAGAGGCTGACTGTAAGTTGTGAGTGTGGGTATGTGTTTGATAGCGAGATGTATTAGGGTTATATAAAAGACAGTAGTGTATTTGATTACTACTGTCTTTTTTTAGGCTTAAATTCTTGTTCAATATCTTCCAAAGAATATTTTATATATGATAGCCATTTTTCACGTTTTGCATTTTTGTTATAATTACAATAGATTGATGAAGTTGTAATTAATATTATTATAAGGAAAAATAAGTTTAAAAATATGGCATTATATCCCATTTTATTAATGGAATCATCCCATTTCAGTGTAATCCAAATATTAAATATATTCATTGCTATTGTTGTAACCAACGAGAAAAATGAAAAAATAAAAGCTAAATTAGTAAATGAGGTTTCATTAAATTTCAAATGTATGTCCAATTCTGCTTTTAATTTTAAATAATTATCATAATTATCGTTAATATAATTTTCTAAAGAATTTTTTGCTGATTGGATTGGATTAAAATTATAAAGTGTATGTTTTTTTTCTTTATCAAGTTCATCGCATATCTTTATTATTTCATCACGATTATCTTTTTTGATTTTCATATGTTGTATCCTTTCTTATTGTATTTTAAAAGTGTAGCATAAAAATCTTAAAAAAATACAATGTACTAAAAAAAGAACAATCGGTATCTCTTTATATAATATCAAAAAAATATAATAAAAATACCAAAAATCCTTATGCGCCCAGTAAATAAGCGTGAGAACAAACGATTTCAAAATGTCAATAGATTTGGCGAAATTGGCACTAAGTGGCAGTAAATGGCAGTAGATGGCAGTAAAAAGATGTGTTACAATATAATCGCCAGAGGTGTAAGAAAACCAATGGCTGTTCAATTTTCAATGCATTATTGAAAGTCTCCTTTTGTGATTTTGTTTTTTTGGTAGGGGAATAAAGTCACAATACATATTAATCCTGTCAGATTATTTATAGTACAGAATATTTCTGACAGGATTTTATGTAAAATTAGTTTTTTATCATATCAATCAGGGATTTGAGCCGGGTATAACAATCTGGCTCAAGTCCTTTTTTAATGCAAATATTAAAAAAGAATAATTGCTAATAGCATTGTCATTATTGAATAATTCTTTTTAAAGAATGTTAATTGTAAAATAGTAAGAACGTAAAAAATATGAATGTGACGAAATCCGTCACGCAGGAAAGGAGTGTTAATAATGCCAGGATTAAGTATAGCTGACATATATAATGAATTCAGGAAAATAATAAGAATATCCGGCAGATTAAAAAATATCTGTCATAGGCTGAAAAAGCATGTAACATTAAATACTATAACATTACAAGGAACGCAGACTGAATTAACAGTCAGTGTTCCTTTTTTAGTTGGCAATAGCAATATCCGTCCACCGCCTAAAATAGTGTGACGGAATCCGTCACATTGATATAGCAAAATACGAAATTAATTATCAGGCTTAATCTGAATCAGAATTAATTTGAAAGAAATTAATCAGAATCAGCCTGAAACAGAAATATAAAAATAAAATTATTTGAATTTAAAGGAGATTATTAATCATGGTAGATATCATTAAAACACATTTAAAGCCAATCATCGCAGCAGCAATTCTTATCGCACTTATGGCGGTAATACTTGCTTTATTATCAACAGATGGAGTTGTGGCGACAGGATTCCAGTCAATGCTTACAACAATATTCAATAAAGGTATTGATGCGGGAGGATTCTAAAATGGCTGATGAGGATAAGATCTTAACGGGTATTCTCACTAAGGAGCGACTTAAGCCGCTCCTTCCATTTTTGGAAAATAATGAGATTACAGATATTGACTGGCACGGTAATTCGCTGTGGGTCAATACAATACATAATGAGTCAGTAAGGATACCGGATAATGAACATTCAGTAACAAGTGAATATATAGATGGATTTGTAAGTAATATCGCAAATTCACAGTCAAAGTACTTTAATAAGCAGAATTACAAGCTTGAGGCAGAGTCAGAAGAACTCTGTTTAAGAATAACGTGCCTTCACGAATCAGTGGCCAAGACTGGGACAAGCGTATTTATAAGAAAGACTACCAAGGAAACACGTTTTTCTTATGACAGCCTGATTAAATCCGGATACTGTTCAAAAGACACACTTAACCTTTTAATCAATGCCGTGCAGGGAAAATTAAATATTGTAATATGCGGAGAACCAGAGGCAGGAAAGACAGAATTTGGTAAGTTCCTGTCTATGTATATTCCTGATAATGAGCATACAGTAACCATAGAGGATACCCTTGAATGGCATTATAAGGATTTAAAGCCTGAGGCTTCGCATACATCACTCCAGGTCAACGAAGTGTTCACATACACTGATGCCTTAAAAGAATGTATGCGAATAAATCCTAAAAGGATACTGCTTAGTGAGGTACGTTCGGTTGAAGCCAAGAACCTTATTGAACTGTGGAATACAGGCTCTAAAGGAATAACAACATTGCATACTGATGATGTAAGGAAAATACCAGACAGAATGTTAAATATGATGCCTACAAGACTGGATGCTGAAAGGCTCCGCAACAATATTTATGAAAACCTTGATATTGGAATTCTGATCAGACGTAAAAAAGTGGGAAATGTAATTCAAAGATATATAGACCAGATTGCGTGTTTTTCAAGAATTGATGAAGAAAATCTGTGTCGTATGATCCTTGAAGATGGCAGGCTGGTTAATAAGAAGCTTCCAGCAGACAAAATGTCAGTCCTTTGCAAGGCTGGCATTGATAATCCATTTATTTGGGCAGATAAGGAGAAAAAATGAAAAACAAAAAGAAATATGAAAAGACTAATCTTATAGCTGAAATAGAAAAATTCGGCTATAAGGTATCAGTTAAATCCCTGTTAGGGACATTTGCTTCAGTTGTTGCTGGCTGCATCGCAGCCGGCTATCTTTTTAAGCTGAAGCCTATGGGGTATGTTATTGTGTGTATTGTGGCAGTTATGTGCACATTCAGTATAATATATCAGTCGTATAAAGCAAGATATGAGCAGAGAAGATTTTCTGATGTGAGTATCTATCTTGAAAGAATGATATATTATTTTTCAAGTGGAATAACAATTCTTGATTCACTTGAGCTTATAATAAAAGTTTTTCCATCTGGTGAAATGCACGATGTGCTTGCTAAGGCAATCAGCATAATCATGACAGCCAATGTATCAGATGCTGATAAGGCTGCACTTGATGAGATTGAAAAAGCTTATCCGGTAAAGAGAGTAAAGACATTGCATAAATTTATGCTCCAGCTCCAGAAAAATGGTGGAAACGCAGAGCTTGGAAAGAACATACTTCTTGCAGATAGACGTAACTGGGTAGACAGGACAATGGAATTACAAGCCGGAAAGCGTAACTTTAAACGTGATATTGTTATAGCAATCGCAATTGTTACAGCTATGTGCCTGTTTGCAATATATGTTCCACAATATGTAAAGCAGTTCAATGTGGATATATCACTTAATCCGCTTGTGCAGGCAACCTCGGTAATACTGCTATGTGCAGATATTTTGATATATACACATATCAATAAATTTATGTCGAAAAACTGGCTTGATGAAAAGCCGGAGAAGACAGATGAGGAATGTAAAAAGATATATGACAATTATTATAGTAATAATACCAAAAGAGATGTCATTATTGCTGCCATATGCTCATCTGTTACAGTTGTAGCAGGTGTTATTTGGTATACAAGGATACATTCAGTATTTATATTTGCGGTTATGGCAGTACTGGTCATATTCTTTATAAAGTCCCCAGCTTTAGGTAAGAAAGAAGTAAGAAAACAGATACAGCGAATGATTGAAATTAATTATCCTGAATGGCTGTTACAGGTGAGCCTTTATCTTGCGACAGAAAATGTTCCGGTTGCAATGACTAAATCATATGAAGAAGCTCCAGCAATAATAAAGCCGGCATTGTTTAAAATGCTTAAGGAACTTGATGCAGACCCGGCTTCCTCAGAACCATACAATAATTTTTTGAAAGAATTTAATGTAGATGGAGTAGAAGAGTCAATGACGGCATTATACAGTCTTGCAACATCAGAAGGCGGCGATATAACTGATGAATTCTCTAATCTCATAAGGCGTAACAGTGAGTTGAATAATAAAGCAGAGAAACTTAAGAATGAAGATAAGCTTTATATGATGGGACTTAACATATGGCTTCCAAGTGGTATATGCTGTGCTAAGATACTATGTGATTTTGCGGTACTTTTTAGCACATACTTCTTATCATCATTAAGCCTGATTTAAAATGTGACGGAATCCGTCACATTTTAAACCAATAGCATAATAGCAATCAGAAGGAGGATAATATGTCACAAATTATTAAAGTATATCTGTCACTGTTTATGATTACAGTTTTTGTCGTTCTTGGTGTCTCGCTTATTGGTGCAGATACAGGAGTATCCAATGCAAGAGCATACCACGATTCTTTTGTGAAGCAGATTGAAGAAAGCAATATGTCACAGACAGTGATAGACAGCTGCAAGGATAATGCAGCCAGTCTTGGCTATACAGTAACAACTAACAATATAACAGATGAGAAGAATAAGGTAATAGCAGTTGAGGTTGTAACAGACTACAGCTATAAAATTCCATTCCTTGGGATTGATAAGACACATACATTAAGAAATATTGCAAGATAGGATGTGACGGATTCCGTCACATCTTAAGGAGGATATATGGAATACATAATCGAACATTATACAGGCAGCATTGTAATAGCTGCAATATCAGTTGCATTTATAACATTGATTTCACAGATATTAACATATGTTAATATTCTGTAGAGGAGCAGACAGATGAAATATATAATAGAAGAACATCTTGATGCACTTATTGAAGGAGCTGGAGCAGTAGGATTTATAATTATATTCCAGACACTCTTTTTAAATGGAACAGGGGCACAGCTTATTTCAAATATTGTATCAGGATTTTGTTAGGAAAAGAAAGAGGATAAAATGAAAGACATAATAACAGTATTCCTTAAAGCGGTACTAGCAGGTGCAGTTATGACTGCCCTGCTTCTAATCTTTTCAAATATTCAGATGGCAGTAAATGGCATTGAACACACAGGCGTGATGAGCATACTGGGTGGTGTGGCAGACAAAGAAAGCGTACAGTATGATTCGCTTACAGATGTTGATACAATGCAGAATATAGTATCAAAGGCAAAGCCGGTAATAACATATACACAGCCGGAGATTGTAAGATGTAATGAGACTGTTAATCTTATCAGCTGCTTTTCAATCACGGAATATAACGGAACTGATTATGTTACTGATAATGCTTTAAATAAACATCCTGATAAAGTATACATCATGAACATTCTGAAAGATGATAGGACAACATCAGTAATGAACTTATATGATGAAGTTTCAGGAAACATAATATTTCATGAACCGGGAGTGTACTTTATTACAATAGCCTTAAGGGATAATGAAAACAGGGAAAATACGATGACAGTAAGATTGCCTGTCAGACTGGAGGCAGTATGAAAAATGTAGTAATGGGTGTAATGATGTCAATAATAATAGCATTGATAACTATTATCATACTAACAACAGATGACAGAATTGTAAGAATAAATGAAAATAACACTGCACTTGCCAATGCCCTGGATGAAAGCATAAGTGTTATTGATACAGGAAAATACAGCATATCAGATACATCACAGCTTATATCAGATATCACCCAGGGACTGCTTATGCAGATTGAAAGTGATGCGGACATAACGGTTAATGTAATGGATGCAGACAGGGATAAAGGAATTGTCACTATTGAAGCGGTGGAAGATTATAAAAAGCCTTCAGGAGTTTCAGGACAGGCTGCGGCAACAAGAACAATAATTCTTGAAGAAAAGCGGCCGGATGATACATATGATGCAGATAATCATATATACAGCATCAACTTTCTTACATCAGATGGAAATACATATATGCAGCTTGGTGTAAAGAACCAGAAGCAGCTTGTAATTCCAGAGCCGCCAGATGGAACATACTGGGTATGGAATGGTGCAAGAATAGAACCGTCAGACAATATAATCGTATCAACGGATATGAATATATCACTATCTGAATAAAAAATGTGGATAAATCAAAAAAAGTACTTGTATTATTATATAACATGTGTATATAATACATATATGAAGAGAGAACAATATTATTATAACGAAAAAGCTGTGTATAAGTTAAGCAGTTACGTACTATGGACTGTCAAATATAAAAGACAATTATTAAAGGATAATGTAGCTGTACGTCTGAAGGAGATGATAACAGAAACGTGCAGACAGGAAGGTATAGGCATTCTTGAGATGAATATACATCCATCATATGTATTGCTTCACATAGAGTATAATCCAACGTTATCGCTTGATAGTATAGTAAGGGATATAAAAAGATATACTGCTCCAAGGCTAAGAAAAGAATTTGCAGCACTAAGGAGCAAGCTTCCTGCTATGTGGAGTCTATATTACTTCGCTGCTAACGAAAGACCTACAGAGGAAGAAATAACTGAGTATATGGCAGCACAGCCAACTTCACAGAGAAATGAGAATGATGAAAGGATGGTGTCTATGTATCAGGAAGATCACAATAGAATCATTGCAGCATATGCAGAACGGATTAATGACTTTTATAAAAACAGAAAAGATAAGCAGAATGATAATCCTGAAAACAAGCAGTAATTAAGATATCACCATGCTGTATACAGTATGGTGATATCAGATACATAGCACATCATGGAACAGACAAAATGAATAAAATACATTCACATATAAAACGTGACGTAATCCGTCACATAAACAGAAAGGATAGATTGATATGATAAGAAAAAAACTGTTAAAAATAACATTAATAACAACGGTAATAGCATGTATACTTACTACAACAGCATGTGGTAAGAAAACAGCAGACAATACAACAACAAAGCCCCAGGCAACAGTAAGTGCTGAAACCAAATCAAACGCAGCTAAGGAACTCACTAAAACAAGCCTTGTGACATTTGATTACACAGATGAAGCTGGTAACACATACACACTTGAAGGAAAGGCAGTAGCTAATGAATCAGGTGATGCAGTTATTGAAGTTACAGATGCAAGTGGCAATAAGGTAACATTTACAGGTAAGGCAAAGACAGTAGATGGAAAGCTTAGTGTAAGTGATATAGCAGTAAAGGATTCAGGAACACTTGTAAAAGCAGATGGAAGCGAAATAAAGGTAAGTACAGGAAGTACAGTAGCAGATGCAATTGAGAGTAATGAAGGTGAGAGTGATTCTGATATAGCTGCTTCTGATGATGTAAGAGAAGAAGTTGAAACAGCAAAGAAGGAAGAATCTGTTATCGAAGCTGCAAGGGAAGAAGTGGCAAAGGACGAAGAGAGTGTAAAGGCTGATGATGAAAATAACAATGATAAAAATAATGATACAATCATAGCCGATAATGAAAATAATGGTGGCAATGAAAATACTGGAAACAATAATACAGGTGATTCAGAAAACACAGGTGATAATGGTGGAAACACAGGTGATAATAATACATCTGATAGCAATAATACACCATCAGAGCCAGAAGAAACGCCAACAACACCTGCTGACCCAGAACCAAGTCCAGCACCAGTAAACCCAACACCTGCTCCAGAGGAAGAAAAGCCAACAGAGCCAACACCAGATAACAGCAAGGATGATTCAGACAATGGAAACAATGGTGGCTATGATTTTCCTACAGTAGAAGGACCTAATGGACCTATGTATGGAGCTGACTATGAAGATAGAAAGATGCGTGGTCAGGATGTAAACCAGGGAGCAGATAAGTCTTGTCCTTATGAACTTAAGACAGTTACTACACGTTACTTTTTTGACGGAAATAGCTATTCTAATAGACAGGGTTATTACTACGCTGCTATAGATGCAAGAGGTCATGAATGTGAGAATCCGTTTGATGAATTACATTATCAGATGGGAAAATATAATTGCACAACTAAAAAAGTAGGAATGTATTCATGTGGTATGGTATGGTTCTGTGCTTTTGATGATTAATAAGGGGGATATTTAATGAAAGTAAACATTAAGAAAAAATTTGAAAAGAAAAAGTGTGTATGGCTACTGGCAACTATGCTGGTAGCCATATTTATTATTACATTAAGTTTGATTCATAGTTATGCATATCAGTACAGATTCGAACATGATTCGGATAAAATTGATATGCTAAACAATAGTGTTACCTATAAGTATTATGATAATGAAGATGAACAATATAGAGATAAGACCTACGCAATTACAGACGAATGGTTACACCGAATGATTGTACGAAACCAGCCTTTAGATAATGACTGGGATAGCAATCCGATAGCTACTGATACAACAATATATGGACCTTATACATGGATACCAGCAGGTAAGTATGTTATAACATTTGACCTTACAGATGAAGGTGGACATGCATTTCAGTACTGGGATGTAGGTGTTAATTTTGGTAATGGTAGTTGTGGTCAGCAGGACTGGGATGCAAGCTATAGCCAGTCTCATCCATTGGTAGTGGGCGATAATGGAGCAACAATATATAATTCACATTATTGGCGTGACAGTTCAGGCGCCCATTTGCAGTATACTATCAATACAACAGGTGATACGGCAGATTATGAGTTCAGATTATTTTTTTCAAGTAGTCTGGGAAATGATATTCCTTTTAATGGTACTGGAAACATGAGCATAAAAAAGGATTTCTTAAATAGTGTAAAAATAGAAGCTGAAACAGCTAATACTATTAGTTTTAACGCTGATGGTGGTACAGTTAATGGTAAGACAACAGGAACACTTACAAGCACATATTGGGGTAAAAGCAGGGAAAAAGTATCAGTGCCAACAAAGGATGGTTATACATTCATGGGATGGTACGGATATAGCAAAGCTACAAACACAACAAGCAGAAGGTCAGGTCTTACTTTTGATAAAAACAGTGAAAAGATTAAGCTGTGGAATGCTGATGGAACACCAGCTATAAAAACAGAAGTAAGCTACAATGATTATACAGTATATGCAGTGTGGAAGCCTAATTATAATCTCGAAGTCAACTGGGATAGCGGAGTATCATATGTCAAGGGTACAGATATAGATGGAAATACGATTACCATTAATGAAGGTGATTCATATGAATATCATTACAACTATGCAGCCCCTACATACATATATCTTAAAGAAGGTTATGCAGTAGACTACATTACAGAAACCTCTGACAATAATCATAAATGGACTGATACTACTAAAAATGATACTTTAGGAAGATGGGAAAACAGATGGACTATGAATAAGGATAGAACAATCTACATTCATACGAAAATCGCTGATGACTATGGCTCATTAACCCTTGATGGAGATGAAGGCGTAGAAAAGATAGATGGCTTCACTAAAGGTCAGACCAAGATATATAAAAAAGGAACAAAAGTTACTTATAAGTTCAAGGTGAAAGATGGTTATGAACTTAATTATATAAGTGAAGGTACTGCTCATTATTCAGCAACAAAATTAAACAACGATAAGGATGGATATAACTATTCAGACTTCTATAACATAAATGGTAACAGAAGTGGATATATTCATACAAAACCAGCTTCATATACATTAATAATAGATCCTGATGGTGGAGAGATGTATAACGGAAATACGAAAACATCATCGGTATTTACAACTAAGTTTCTTTATGGTCGAAAAACATATATAGGAAACAGCTATACTGATAAATATGGCTATCTTGATTATGAAAACAATACACCAACAAGAGAAGGCTATACCTTTGAAGGATGGAAATTCAGCAATGGTACAGGTGGTCTGAATTCGGATGGTTCAGAGTTCTTCTTCGGAGAGATAGCAGCAGATGAAGATACTACCTATGATGATGATGACATCTATATATTTAATGGTGATTATGCAGGAGATGTAACTGCTACGGCTCAATGGACTAAAGAAGCAACAAAGACAGCCTACCTAAAAACCTTTTCAGGCAAAGGTATTAGCGGTACCAATTATGCAACGGGCGGTAACATAAACATAGGTACAGAAGTTACAGTAACAGCAACAGTAAAGACAGGTTATAAGTTCGTTAACTGGACTGATGGAAGCAGCAATGAGAAATCTACAGACAAAGATTATAAATTCACAATGCCAGCTAATGATGTTAACTTAACTGCAAATGCGACACCAATAAAATACAACATTGTATTTAACAGCAATAAGCCATCAAGTGCTACAAGTAGTGTAACTGGCAGTACAGCTAGTATGAATAACATTGCGTATGATACAAGCATTACGCTAAACAAGAATGGCTATAGCTTAAGTGGATGGAAGTTTGCAGGCTGGAATAATAAAGCAGATGATAGCGGTACAAGTTATACAGATGGTCAATCAGTAAATAACCTAACAACTACAGATGGTGCAACTATTACAATGTATGCTAAATGGGTACAAGGTGATGGTGACTTAGTAACAGCTAATAAAGGAACTGGTATTAGTGATACAACAGGTACAGGAACTTATAAAGATGGAGCTAGTGTAAGTCTTGGAGCTATAGTTGCTACAGGTTATACATGGAAAGCAAATGAAAGTACTACAGGCTGGTTTGACAGTACTGGTAAGAAAGTAAGCAGTAATCAGAATTACAAGTTTACCATGACACCAGGAGCAAAGACATATACAGCAAAAGCAACAGCTAATACTTACACAGTAAAGTATAATAAGAATAAGGCAGATGCATCAGGAACTATAACTGATAGTACTTATACTTATGATGTTAAAGGTGCTTTAAGAACAAATGTATTCACAGCAACAGGATATAAACAGACAGGATGGAATACAAAGGCAGATGGATCAGGCGCACACTATGATGCAGGAAAGGCTATAGATGTTATTAACTGGACTGATTTAGATGGCAAGGTTATAAATCTTTATGCAGAATGGGAAAAGCAAAGCTATGCTGTCACGTACATTGATGTTGTCAATAACAAAAATGGTAAAGAATTAGGAAGGACAACAAAGCAGATCAGTTATGGCTCTAAAGTAAGCGGCTCTGATATTGGTACAGACAAGACATTAGGAACATATTATGACGGTTATGTATATGAAAGCTGTACAAGTGCAACAGTAGAAACAAGTGGTACAGTGGTTTATCGTATATTTAAGGTACATAATTATAATATTTCTTACAATCTTAATGGTGGTTCGTTACCAGATGGTAAAAGCAATCCTGACACCTATAATGTAGAATCATCAGACATAACATTGAATAATCCTGTTAAATCAGGTTATGTGTTTACTGGCTGGAGCGGTACTGATATAACAGGTGTAAGTACAAAGGTAACAATTGCTAAAGGAAGTACTGGTGACAGGACATATGTGGCAAACTGGAAAGCAGCAGAATATACGATAAGATATACAAGAGGAAATACAGATGTTGTTAAGGAATACATTGATCAGAAAGTGACATATGATTCAGATGTTATAACTAAGCCAGGCAACACATTTACAGGAAGAACATATTCAATCACTTATGATCAGGGTTACACTAATAACAGGGAGTGGGAAAAAACATCACTACCATCTGATATAACTAATGCTCATCTGACATTTAAGAGCTGGAGCATATCAGGCAGGGAGTATAATGCTGGAATTAAGCTGACAAAGCCTAATTTTGTGACGAATGGAACAGTTATAGCAACAGCAGACTGGAATACAGCTGATATAAAATTAACAGGTGTTACAAGGGCTGGTTATACTTTTACAGGCTGGAAATGCAGTGAGGACGGAAATATATATGCTGCAGGAACGACATACAGGATTAATACTGGAACAACAGCATTAAATATAACATTCACAGCACAATGGACAGCTAATAAAGATACAAAATATGTTGTCAGACACTGGAAACAAAAGTTATATTTAGACGGAACAAAAAAATACGCAGATGGAAGCAGGCATGATACAGTTAATTATTTTCTTGCGGATACAGATAATTTAACAGGTACAACTGATACTTTGGTAAAACCTTTATTAAAATCTTACGAAGGTTTTACATCTCCATCAGTCCAGACAGTAACAGTAAAAGGTGATGGCAGTCTTATAGTTGACTATTATTATACCCGTAACAAGTATAAGATAGATGATGGCGATAAAAAAGGTGGTTCAGATGATGGAAGCGATACAGATTCCGATAAAGGTAATGGTATAGAAGACATTACTGGTGGTGGTGAATACTATTATGAGGAAGAAGTAACAATGGAAGCTGCTGTTAAGAAAGGTTATCATTGGCACATAGATGATGACTGCCATACGGACAGGTCAAAATATCCTACAGGCTGGAAAGTTACAAAAGCTGGTTGTGGAATAGATAAGTTCATTGATAATACCAGCTATGCAACCCAGAAAATCAAGTTCATAATGCCATCACATGATGTATGTGTCAAAGCAGATGCAACAAATAACAGTTATACAATTAAATTTGATAATAATGGTGGAACAGGAAATATGCAAGAGGTAGCTGCAACTTATAAGGTTCCTGTAACACTTCCAGTCAACACTTTTACAAGGACAACGAACTTTGGTGAAAGTAGATTCCTTTACTGGGAGGACAGAAAGAATGATGTCACATATTTAAACAATGCCACAGTTACAAGTCTTACAGATGAATTTAATGGAATAGTTACATTATATGCATCATGGGATGACTGTCCAGAGATAACAGCCCAGGAAAGGTGGTTTACGGTTGATGATTCACAGAATAATAAGATAACACTTGAAGAACTGCTTAGTACAGCCAAAGTTACAGATGACAGAGATGAGGATATAACTGATAAGCTTACAGTTAAGTATTATCATCCTAATAACTTTAACCAGTTTAAGACTGATGGATATATTATGGTAACTTATACAGCAACAGACAGCAGCGATAATACAACGGAGGTTACAGTAAAAGTCAATATAGTTGATACAGTTGCAGTTGAACAGGAAAAGAATACATATGTTCGTTTTATAGGTCCTGATTATTATAAAGAATCATTTGAGAATGGCGGACTTGAAGAAGACAGCATATGGAAGAAAAATACTGAATATGCAGCCACACTTGAACGTGCAATGGAAAACAGAAGAAGCATGTCATACAGCTACAGAGAACTTACAGGATGGTTTGGAGTCACACTAAGAGCCAGAAATGCAGCCTGTGATACAAGGGATCATCTTGTAGAAAAATGGGTGTTTACACATGAGGATGTTCTAGCAGCAAAAGAATATATAAACGAACATGGAATCGGAAATATGAAAGAAGCTGATGCACTTTCTAATTTCAGGACACAGTTTGCACATTGCAGAAAACAGTAATGCGTTAATACAATTAAATATAAACAGATAAGGGACAGATATGAAGTAACATGTACTTCGTGTCTGTTCCTTTTTAAATGCACAAATTAAATGAAAATGTGACGGAATCCGTCACAAAGAAATACTGAGAAAAGTGTATAGAAAAGAGGATTATTGATGAAATCAACAAATAAACAGATTTATGAATCTGGCAGGTCGCCGCCTGCTTAAGAAAAATCAAAATACATAAAAAGATATGATTGACAGATACATCAATCCAGAAAGGAGAGTATATTATGGAAAAAATCAAAGAAACGAGCAATAAGGAACTTAATACAAATGAGCAGAATAAGAGAGTTATTTCATATACAGAAAGACTAGCTGCTATGAGAAAGGCACAGGGAAAGCTTGATGAAAGAAGATAAAAATGTGACGGATTCCGTCACACCGGATATTGCTGATATAGCTGATAATCTAAAGGAATTAAGCAAAAATACACAGAAGGAAGTAAAGCCAGACATATATACATCAAAGCTTCCAGTAATAATCGAAGAGCTACGTTTTAAGGACAAACAGGTAGTAGAAGAAAAAGACTGGTATAAGTATACAGCTCTTACGTGTGTACCATTTGCTGGTGCAGTATATATGATGCTGCAGGGTGATGAGCAGAATATAAATAAAAGAAATTTCTGTCTTGCAGCATTTAAGTCTAATCTTGTATATTCGGCTGCCTTTATTGTACTGTGTGTGATTTTAATCTTTGCTGGTAATTCAGCAGGAAGGGCAAAGGTAAATAACCAGGCAGGGAAGGAAATAGATGCTGTTACAGATGAAGAACAGATAACACAGGCTTCAGGCAGTATTAAAACATCTGATTTGGATAATTCAAAGAACTATGCATACGATAGTGCTTCAAAAAGTTTTGAATTCAGGCTGGATGATGTAAGCATGACTTATCCGGTGACAGTAAAGCAGCTTAAAGCAGATGGTTATACATATATGTCACAGGCTTCACAGCCACATTCGCAGGCATTAATGACATCATATGCTAACAGTAAGACAGGAACAAAGGTAGCTCTTACAATTACATTATCAGATACATCACAAGATGATATGAAGTGTAGTGAAATGCAGGTAAAATTTGCTGATAAGACAGAGTTTTTAGGGCTTACTAAGGGATCAGATGTTGAAAAAGTAAAGAGTACATTCGCAGATGCAGATAAGGAAGATATAACAGATTATAGCGAAAGTACTAAAACAGGAAGTATTGTATACAGCTTTGGAACAATAAAGATATCAGTATCAATTAAAAACGGAACAGTATCATCAGTAACGATTAGATAATTAAAGGAGGACTCATTATGAGAGGAATGAAAAGAGAAATAGGAAAAAAGAAGAAACAGAAGCTTATATTAGTAATTGTGATTGCAATAGCTGTTGCAGTTATATCACATTTTGTTATACCGGCATCATTAGACAAGTGGAAAGGGTTCATATTCTTTTCATTATTTATTCTTATATCTGGCATTGGAGTTTATGTGGTAGCAAAGCAGCCGGATAACGAAGACAGATATTAATAACAGGAGGAAAATGTATTATGTTTAGATCAGAAGTTATGAACAATAATTCAAAAATGATAAGAAAAATAATAGAATTAGCGTTTATAGGATTAATAGTATTTATGGTGATGTATTATCCACAGGTTTCTGTATTTGCTGCAGATGCAGCTGATGGAGCAGAACTTGTAAGTAATACGGTTGGTAAGGTGTATGATATATTAGCAGCATTTGTAAGCTCAATCGGAGCAATAATTACACTATGGATGTTGTTTGAAATGGGTATGGCTGTGCAGTCGCAGGAAGGTACTATGCAGGCAAATGGTATTAAAAAAGTTGGCGGTGGTCTTGTGATGGTATTAGCCCCACAGCTTATTACGGCATTAATTTAGGAGCTGCTTATGGATATATTATTATCACCAGTAGCACTTGCTGCACCTCAATGGGTAACGGATCTGCTGCAGGGAGGTGCGATATATATGCTTGCACAGGAACTCTGGAATTTTGTCATGCAGATAGTTGTTTCACTTATGGGGATGAATGTAAGTGATTTTACTGATAATGGAGCTGGTGCATGGGAATATATTTCAGGTACAGTTTTTCCATTTTTTTTAGGAATGGGAGCAGTATTTTTAAATACATTTTCTATGGCAGGTTTTTGTAAGCAGGCAGGCAATCTTAAAGAAGGAATAACAATAGAAGCTTTGCTGGAACTTTTTATAAAACTTGTGGCTGCAAATATGCTTATGGTTAACAGTCTTGATATTATGCAGGAAATAAATGTGTTTTCAGTTAAGGCAACAGGACTTCTGATAAGTAAAGACACAATTCCAAGCGTAGTAGGAGATGATTATGATACAGGCTTTACACTGGCAATGAGTTCATTAGGTCTTATATATCTAATCATGGCAGGTGTATGTTCAATAACGATACTTATAGAGGTTGCAGGCCGCTTTGTTAACCTGTTTATGCTTATGGGTGTCGGTCCAGTTGCACTATCAACGCTTGCAGGAGGCAGAGGTATTGAACAGACTTCCATAGCATGGTTTAAAAGCTTTTTAGCAACTTCCCTGCAGTTAATTGTTATTGCACTTGTAATACAGATAGTGACAAGAATCAACTGGAGTTTAACGGCTGTTATGGATATGGGCGGATTGTCCTCCTGGTTCAATGGTGCGGTCGGAGTTATAGCTTCACTTGTGTTTATGCCGCTTTTAGCCTCATGTGTAAAACAATCAGAGAATTTCCTAAGAAAGAATTTTGCTTTAGGATAATACGGTAACAGTTAAAAATATTAATCAGATAATGAAGTTATAGACCACAGACTTATCCTTATTATAGATGAGCCTGTGGTTTTTAAAATGTGACGGAATCCGTCACATTTGGAAAGGAAAACATGAGAGGTAACAATCTAAAGATAGATATTAATAAAGATTTTTTAAAGGAATATAAGAGCAATCTGTATAAAGGCTTTTCTGGATCAGAACTTATGTATTTAATCGGTGGATTAAGTATATCTGCTGTTATGGTTGTACTTGCAATGAAAGTGTTTAATATGCAGCCTGTGTTTGCTGTATACATATCAGTTCCTTTAGCTGCACCTGTTATGTGGTCTGGTATATATAGATTTCAGGATTATTTAAAGCCACAGGACTATCTGCGCGAAAAACAGTATACGCAGGATTCAGTCAGACTACATTATGAAACAGATGAACCAGATGTAACAAAGTATTTTACTATGCATCACGAAGAAAAAAGACAGCCAGTAAGCATATTAAATATTATAAGAAAGAAGGTGGCATAATGGCTCTTTTATTGAATGCAACAAAAAGAATGCAGGACAGCGTAGTGCTTACAAGTCCGTCATTTAACAAAAAAACACCAGGAAGCACAAGAGATTCATTATTCATACACAAGGCTAATAAAAGCGGGATATTTCAGATAGAAAGGAATGGGAACAGGAAGCTGTATGACAGATGTTATGCATTTACTGACATAAACTATATCAACCAGGATAAAGAAGATAAGATTCATATATTGGAGAATCTGATGGACTTTTTTAAGTCAATGTCGCTTTCCTTTAAGATAACAATAGTTAATGAATATCAGGATATGAATGGATATATAAACGATATTTTTTCAAATAAAAATGATAATGATTATCCGGTCATATCTGATGGAATCCGGCAATGGATTGATGAAAAAAAGGAAGAAGCAAGAATATATGATGTTAAAAGAATACTGCTTTTGACACTTACAGTAAGAAGTTCATCCTATGATGAGGCAAGAAGTTATTTTTTAGGCATGGATACTGAAATGGAAAGAGCATTTTCAGCATTTAAAAGCAGAATAGTACCACTTAATGGAGAACAGAGGTTAGAGCTTATAGACAGATTCTTTTACAAAGAGAATGCAGGCGCACCTTACAGCTTTGAACAGGATGCATTGTATGATGTTATTCCAGTATCAATAGACAGTTATAAGGACTTTATGATATTTAACAGAAATCAGTATGTATCAGTGCTTTTTGCAAGAAGATTTGATACATCAATAGATGCCAATAAAGCTATATATACATTATCTAACAGGGAATATCCTTCTTTTATAACAATAGATTATGCTCCGGTTGCGCACGATGTAACCAAGGATGCCCTTAAAAGCATGTTTGGAAATAATGAACGTGCAATAGCGCAGGAAGCAGATTCAAAAAAGGATAACAATCAGGCAGTAACAGGCATATCTTATGCAAAGAAAAAGAAGCGCCAGGAGTTGGAAATGTATATGGATCAGGTCGATGATGATTCGGAAGAGTGTATTATGGCAAGCCTTATGCTTACGGTAACGGCAAGTAGTGAGGATGAGCTTGTACAAAGAATAGAGTCAATACAGGCACAGGCAAAAAAGCTTGGAATTATCCTTGATACATATAACCAGGTACAGCTTAAAGCATTTAATGCAGCACTTCCAACCGGAAGCAGGCAGGTAAAAATGATGCGCCCATTTTTAGCAAGCTCATTAGTAGCACTTCAGCCCTTTTATTCAAAAACTCTTGTTGAAAAGGGTGGTACTTTTTATGGCAGGGATGTAACAACACAGCAGCTTGTGTTTGCAAATCGAAAGAAGCTGCCATCCCCACATGGTGTTGTTGTCGGTAATACCGGTAGTGGAAAGTCAATGCTTATAAAGATGACTGATATATCGCAGGTATTGTTATCATCAGATGATGACATCATGATTATTGATCCGCAGAATGAAACACAATATATATGTGCACTGTATGGTGGTAAATTCTTCGATATGACACCCAGAGGAGATATTCACATAAATCCTATGGAAGTGCCGTTAAGTGTGTTTAACAGTAAGTCTGATAAGGTGAAGAAATCATTTATATCTGCAGTAAACGGCTGGGCAAATGGTTTTACAGAAGCTGTTATGAAAGGACTTGCTTATACCTCCGAGCATACAGCTTTTATTTATGATGCTGTTGAAAAGGTGTATGAAAGGGTATTTACTTCAAAAACGCTTGTGCAGCCTACTATCAGGGATGTCCGTAATGAACTTTTAAAGATGGAAGATTCTTCGGAATATGATTCAGACCGCCGTATCATACATATGATCACAAACTCATTAAAGCCTTTTACTGAAGGCATATATGATATGTTTGCTTATCCATCGGATATAAATATTAACAGTGAACGTCTTGTCGCATTTGGGCTTAATAACATAACTGATGATATCTGGCAGCCTGTAATGACAACAATAATGTTCTTCCTTACAAACAGAGTTGAATTTAATCAGGAAGTACAGAGAGCTACAAGATTTATAGTTGATGAATGCCAGTATGTATGTAAAAGCATATCAACACGAAATATACTTCTGAGTGCAGTTCTTACATATAGAAAGTTCGGTGGTATATGCACAATGGCTTTCCAGAATCTGGCAAGAGTGGTAATGAGTGAAGATTTAAGAGATATGCTCACGAACTGCGGTTATAAGATGTTTTTTAAACAGGAGGGTACGGATGCAATAGCACTATCCAAGATACAGCATCTGACAGAGATTGAATACGAAGCATTATCAAATGATGCGCCAGGGCGAAGTGTTATGGTCTGGAATGGCAAAGTTATATTACTGGATGCCTTTATGAATAAGGATAATCCCCTGTATGACACATTCTCAACTAATTTCCACGAAAAAGCTGAAGCTATGAAAAAGGAAAGTGATTATGGCGATTAAGGTTTCAGGAAAAGGACTTAATTTAAAAAGCAAAGTAATAGACAAAAGGAAAGGTGTTATAGATAATCCGGTTGAAAATTTACTTGATTCATGCAGCATAAAAGTTAGGCGGCGTGATAAAGATAAATTAGATATTAAGCGCTATTTATCAAGGGAAGATATAACACTTATGCAGCGTTTGTCACCGGCACAAAAAAAGCAGCTATTATATAAGTTTTCCAACTCAAAAGAGTATAAAGAGCTTGAAAAAGTTCTTGGGAATATAAAACCAGAAGATAATTTTATTGAAAGCAGCATCAGATTATCAAAATCTGTAAAGCTTGAGGAAAAGATACAGTATTATGATGAGGAAATACATTCTGGTAAAAAGAATATAACAGAGAATGGTCAAAATCATACATCACAGGTTTTAAAGGAAACAGAGGTCTATGATAATGTAGATGATGTAGATGTAAATATTTCAAATGCAGCTGACAATAAGAATAAGAAAAAACGTAAAACGAAAATAAGGCTATCTGAAGATAACAATAGTACAAACCGAAATGAGAATACAGCTAGTGAGAATACCGAAGGTAAAAACCAGAGTAATAAAACTAATAACGAAGCTTCTAGTTCACATCAAAGTACATATCACAGCAATTCAGAAACAGAGAATAGAGCTTCACAAACTATGAATGGTAAAGAAGCAGAGGCAACTAAAGAGGCAGCCTCTGATACAGCAGAAACTGCAGCAAATACAGGTGCAGCAGCTTCAAGTGCGGGAACGTCAGAGGTTGTTAAGGTTGCAGAAAAAGCTGTAAAAAAATATACAGATACAATCAAACAGGCTGTTGATCAGAATGAATCCGAACGCACTTCTTTGACATCAGGAAGTGATGAAGCTGGCGAAACAATAACAACAAAGGCATCTGCTGTCATGAGCAAACTCACTACAACTGTCATAACCATGTCAGCGTTTACTGTATCATATATAGCAGCTTCCTGTCAGATGTTTATTATGATAATAATAGGTGCAGTTTTAATGGCTGTACTTGTAATATCCGTTATAAGTTCGGTTGCAGGAGTTATAACTAATACAGTTAATAAAGCAGCTAATGGAATCAGAATGTATCTTTTATCTGAGAATACAATAAGCTATGTAGATGATATGAGAGAGGCCGCAGATGATAATGATATATTAAATTATGTGAATTATCTCATGGCAATAATGGAAATTGAATCTCACGGAAATGGAAATGATCCTATGCAGTCAAGTGAATTTGCCGGACTGCCACCAGACAGTTTTGATAATCCTAAAGATTCAATCAATCAGGGTGTGTATTACTTTGCTTGCTGCATAAGTAAGGCAAATGATGAAGGCTGTGATTTAATGTCTGCTGTGCAGGCTTATAACTATGGAACAGGCTTTATTGATTATGTAGCAGATAATGGTGGTCAGTATACACTTGACCTTGCTATAAGTTTCGCTGAAGAATATTCTGGTGGAATGCAGGTGGATTATAGTAATCCTATCGCTGTAGATTATAATGGTGGCTGGAGATATGCGTATGGAAATATGTTCTATGCACAGCTTGTTAATCAGTATATATACAGTTATGAAGATGCAGCTGTACAGAAAATAGTTGATGAAGCTATGAAATATTATGGCTGGGAATATACATGGGGTGGCAGTAATCCGGATGAAGGCTTCGATTGTTCTGGATTAGTCCAATGGTGTTATGCTGCAGTTGGAATAGAACTTCCTCGGACTTCAAGAGAACAATGGAGCTGGTGTGAAGAAATATCCGTTGAGGATATAGTACCTGGAGATTTACTGTTTTATCAAAATGAAGAATCAGGTGGTGAGATAGGACATGTCGCTATATACATTGGTGATGGCAAAGTATATGAAGCAGGAGATCCCATTGGAGTATATGATAATAACGATTCATGGCATCAGGATAATTTGTTACATGCAGGACGTGTAATTCACTTTGAGCCAGAGGAAGGTTCTGAAAGTTCAGATGAATAAAAAATATAGATTTAACAGGAAGGAAAATAACATGATGGATTTAGTTTTAAATAAAATTGACATGGAATATGAATTATATTTCATGGACATGATGAAAAGCACGAAAGAAAATATTTTTGCAAAAAGTAAGGAGATAGAACTGAAAAAGTCAATCGTTCTTTTCTTGAAAAATAATGTACATAATAATAGAGAGATAAAGCTGGTTAGAATGACAACTTCTAATAATCTTATAGATGAATTTTATAGATATGTTATCGATCACGAAGATATATCAAAAGATGAAGCTATGAGTAATTATCTTGATAATTATATAAAATAGTTTAGCAGATAACATAACAGGAGAAATAATAATTTCAAAAAATAAAAATAATAATTATAAAAGTCATAATCCCAGTAACGTAAAATTAAAAATTTCGTTACTGGGATTTTTGAATTTGAAGGAGGTAAAGAGTTGAATTTAAAATCAGAGATTAGAAAATGTGTGTGTGAAAATTTGAAATGTGCATGTGCTGTGTCTGTAAAAAGGGGTATTAGGGAGCTCCCTAACAAGATGGCAAGCCACTTTTTAAGTGGTGTTTTTGTATTACAAAATGCGTATCTTGCAAATACATAACAGAGGGTGAGGCATAAAAAGTGCATCATACATCAAAAAGTGCATCACAACTGCTACAGCCAGGTAAATACTGGTGATGCATAGTGAGGCATTCTGCATCATACAGAAAGTCAAAAGTGATGCATGATGCACTTTTGCATCACTAAAAATAGAAGACATGATGAATAGTGATGCACATGTATAAAAATTAAAATCAAAAAAGGAGTGTGATTAAAATGTCAATGACAGTAAGAATTTCAGATGAAGTAGGAGAAGAAATCAGAATGATAAAACCGGAGGATATGAGTTTCAGTAAAGCTGCAGAAACAATTCTTCGTCTCGCTGTAAAAGCATTGTATTCATCTGAAAATGAAAGTAATGATAATATCCCATCAGGAAGTGACAATGATAGTTTTGCAGAAAAGCTGAAAAGAATTTCTGAATCTATTTTATCAAAAATGGATGAGGATGATACAGATTATGAAAATAATTTTGAAAAAAGCGAACAGGAGAATTTTGAAAAATCAGAAAATGAAAGTTTAAAAATACGCATCAAGGAATTGGAAAATGAGATTTTAAATTTGAAAAAATCAGAGGAGCATTTTTCAAAAATTGAAAATGAACTTTCAGAACTTTCAAAAATGATTTTTGAAAATCAGAAAGAGGTAATTGAAAAAATAAAAACTAAGCAGGAAGATTTTTCAGAGGAAAAAATTAATTATGCAACGCTTATATCAGCAAAAAAAGAACAGATATTTTTAATGAGCTGCAAAAAAACGCAGTATTCATTTATTCTTCCTGATGACAAAAAGCCCTGGTGTTATATGATGTGGCACATAAGTGATGAACACAATACAGCAACACTTGAATATAATTTTAATCCTTTGGCAGTTGCAGATGTTGCTCATCAGAAAATCATGATTATAACACCTCTTGAACAGCAGGTCTGGTATGAGCAGGAGGGAGATATGCGGACACTAATGTATATCTGTGAAAGAAAACTGATGAGAGCTTTTCCTGGAAAGCTGCCATTATGGTTTCAAAAAGGAATGCAGTTTACATATGATGAAGCATATAAGCAGAATCTGTATAACAAGCAGGCAGAAATAAATGAAGAGAGAAGAAAGAGAGGTCTATATGAGTTTGACAGTTTCAGATATTAATTTAAAGATTGCTAAGGCAGAGAAAGAGATTGATGTATTTAATGAAAAGATAAATAAGAAAAAGAAAGAAATTGCTGTTTTAAAAAAGCAAAGACATGCGCAGGAACTAAAAGAACGTACTAAGAGAAATGAGGAAATTATATCATCACTTGAAGAAAAGCTTGGTACTGGAATATCACAGGATATGATTAATAAGTTTATAGAATTCCAGAAACAGAATTCTGAAAATGCAGATTTATCCAATGTGGATTCTGAAATAATGGTTTCAGAAAATGAAAATGTGGAAAGTTCTGATAAAAAATATATATTCTGATAAGGCTTGTTATTAAGGTGGTAGTTATGAAAAGAAATAAAAGTCAGGATGGATACAGAAACAAAATGCTTCAGGTAAGACTTACAAAAGTTGAGGCTGCAGCGTTTCAGATGTTATATGAAAAAGCAAAGATAAATAATGAGGGGCTGCTGGTGAGTGATTTTATTCGCCAGCAGCTTCTTTTTGAAAGCAATGATAAAAGACTTAAAGAGATATTTAATGAAGTGCGCAAGATGCGTACAGAATTTCATCAGGCGCTATTGTACGTAAGACAGTTAGAGGATGATGCATCAAGGGAACACTTGATTGCAGTTATTACAGATATTGAAAGCAAATTGGATAATCTAAAAAATGAAATGGAGATGATGAACAATGGCAACAACGATTCTGAAAAATCTGAAGGAAGCTAAAAACAGAAAGCCATCACAGCATCTGCATAATGCAATTAATTACATTATGAATCCTGAAAAAACAGAAAACGGATTATGGATAGGCAGTAACTGTGGGATAACATCACAGGAAATATATGATGCAATGATGTCAACAAAAAATGAATTCAATAAAACCTGGGGCAGGCAGGGATATCATTATGTAATTTCATTTAAGCCGGGCGAAGCGGATGAACGTACCTGTTATAATGTAGGTAAAGAATTCTGTGAAAAATATCTGGGTGAAGGATATGAATATGTATATGCGGTACATAACGATCACGCACACATGCATTGCCATATTGTTTTCAATTCAGTTGGCAGATATGATGGCAGCAAGTATAGATATGTCAATGGTGACTGGGAAAAGTATATACAGCCTGTGACAGATGAGATAGCTGAAAAGTATGGATTATCAAGATTAGAATATGACAAAAGCAATAAACGTGTCGGACGTTCGTATGCAGAACATAAAGCATTGAAAGCTGATAAGTTCACATGGAAAAGTATTATACGGCTTGATATTGATATGGCAATATCTAATGCATCAAGCATCGAAGAATTTTATTCAGAAATGGAACGCTTTGGATATAAAATAAGATTTGGTAATTCAGAAAAGCATGGGGAGTATGCAGCATATAGCCATCCAGCTATGAAAGAAGTCCAGGGAAGAACGTCTAAAGTGGCCAGGCGTGATTATATTCTTGGCAAAGATTATACTATTGCTGGTATTAAGAAAAGAATAGCAGATAAAAGTGTAACAAATTATTATTTATCGGCAGATATGGTTTATGTGAAAGAGCAGCTTCATACGATAAGTGAACATAAAATCAAGTCACGTTTTGAAGTATGTGCTGTTTTAAGATATCAGCATGCAAGACAGTATCATTATTTTGACATGCAGCTTAAGGATCAGATACAGGTAAGAAAAGATTTGTTAGAAATAGATAAGTTAAGAGATGAGTGTAACTATATTCTGGATAACAATATAACAGATCCTGATATGGCAAGACAGCGAATGAATGATGTTAAGCATGAAATAAGAAGAGTAAAAGCTGTATCAGAGGATGCTTCTATATGCGATTGTATTTATAATGAGGATGAAATCAGAGTAAGAAATGAATATTTTGAGCTGTACAATAAATTAATGTCTGCTGAAAGCGATATGTCAGATGAAGAATATGAGCGTATATCAGATAAGCTTGAAGTGTATGAAGAGAAATATTCAGAGATATTGACAGCTTCACAGTATAGGGAAGCATCACAGTATGAGGATAAGCTTAATGCATTGTATGAAGAAAAACGTATACTTGCACGTATTATAAAGGATGCAAAAGCTTATGAAAATGTGACGGAATCAGTCACATTTAATATAAAGAAAGATGAACAAAAAGCTGCAGAACATAAGGAGATTAATAGTAGTCTGGATGAATATAGAGCTGATGAGCATAAAGAATATAAGTAAAAACAGGTTATGAAAAATGTATGGAAATGAGGTTTAATATGGAGCAGATATTAATAGTTAGCGATGATTCAGAAATTAATGAAGGTGAAATGGCATATGCAGAAAAACAACATAATTCAATGGATGATGTAGATATAAATATTGGTGAAATCAGGCAGTTAATAGATTATCTGTGTAGATTATATGTTGTTGACAGTAAAGGCATAGAAGGTGTTGTTGAGAAAATAAACAATTCTATTACTGCAAGATATGTGATAACGGCAGTAACAACGCTTAGAAGCAGTTCATCAATAAAGGAAATGATGAATGCTGCAAACGAAAAGCAGATGTCAGATGCCTTATCAAGTTCAATCATTAATATGTATACTGATAATGACGGATTGAAAAATCAGATTGATAAAGCAAGCGAAACTGTCAGCAGGATAAAAGATACGAATAATGATATGCGGCAGATGTTTGAAACTGAAATCAAGGCGGCTTTCGACAGGGAAAAGGAAGCTACAACAGCACTTATAGAACAGTATAAGATATCTCTTGAAGCTAAGGATAAGACATATACATTAATTATGCGTAATAATAATGATATTAAGAAAGAGAATAAAGAGTTGAAGGAACATGTTTCAGATCTGAAGATAAAAAATGACGAGCTTAAGGCTATGCTTGCATTACAAAATAAGAATAGCGTGAATAAATCAGAAAATGTATCAGGTGATAAAGAGTTTAATAAGAATGATAATACTGCACGTAAAGGATTGTTTCATTTTTTTAATGGCAGAGATGATAAGAATAAAACTTCTGATAAAAAAGTATCAGAGGTTTTGGATACATTTATATCTGATGTATTATCAAATAAAGAATTTTCTTCAGAACAAAAAGACTTTCTGATGAGCTGCATCGAAGGTGGCATGTCTTATAGCGAAGTAAAAAGAATAACAAAGCCAGAACTGGATGTTGATATGATGAAAAGGCTTGTTCGGTATTACAACAAAGAAAATTAATGAGTCATTTTCAAGATGATGTTTTTAATACAAGAGGTTATTTAATAAGATATAAAATGTTGTTAATGATATCAACTTTAACAAAACGTGTGTTAAAGTTGATATCATAATGCTATGACGTTATTTGCTTAATTCATAAAATTATTGTATATGAAGTCAGCTATTATTTTGCTGATTATCCTGCAAATAACGCCAATTAGGATGTTTTTAATAAACATAATTGATATTCTCCTTTCTTCTAAGATGTTATATATATGACAGAAAGAAAAAATTTTTTTAGCTTTCCAAAAATAATAATGTTGTTGAATTTTTTTTAAAAGAAAAAAATAGTGTGTAATAAAGTTTTTTTGATACAATTATTTAGTATAGAAAAGTTACTGAAAAAATATAAAAATGGCACTAGATGTCACTAATTAGTTGTGCTATAATAAACTTGCGTGAAAAGGATTTGAGGCAGATGTAACAATCTGTTTCAAGTCCTTTTTTTGTACCCTAAAATTTAAAATGTGACGGATTCCGTTACAAATACAGGAGGTTTATTATTATGGTAAAGAAAAATGAAGTGCTGAAGCTATTTAAAACAGGGGCAATAAAAGGATACCTGCCACCTGAAACAGCAACCTTGGAAATTCACGTAGAAACAATGGGAGACTACACAGGTGCAGTATTTATTAATCCAGGAAAACACGATGCAGGAAAAGCACTTCAGGTTCTTAATCTGGATATGCTGTATGAACAGGTTAAAGAATGTGATGATATTGTTGAGGCAGGTGTAAAAGCAGCTTCAATAGTTGAAAGCTTCAGGAAGAATACATATGTTCCTGACATGGATTTCACACAGCTTCCAGAAATGATGAAGGATTATGATAAGATAAGCAGCAGGGTTCACTTATCAGCAGTAAGTCCATCATATAAAAATGACAGGACTGTTATTTTTAATGTGAATGGAATGCATTTCGTTCCTAAGATTTTATTGGCACAAAGCGAAAATGAAAGCATGCTTACAACAATTCCAGCAAGTGCAATTAAAGATATGGGATTAACAGAAAAAGAGTTTTATGATAAGGTGTCTGTTAATACAAAAAATGTATTAAAGCCAGAAATACGAAAGATGTCAGAAGTATTAACAGGATATGATAATGACATGCCGGATTATTTAAAAGAAGATACAGGAATGATTGTTGTGACATCAGAAAATAAGGCAAGGGGAGCTGCAGCACTTATGCTGGATGATTCAGTTTTAAGCCAGGTAGCTGAAATGTATAATGGAAAGAATTATTATATTATACCTTCATCAATAAGTGAATTCCTTGCAATGCCAGTTGACGGTTTTCTGCAGGAAAATGCACAGACTATTGCAGGATTAACACAGATGGTAGAAGAGGTTAACGAAACTGGTGTGGCACCTGATGAAATACTATCATATAACGTATATCATTACGATACTGAAAAACATAAGCTTGAAAAGGCAACTGATTACTGTATAAATAAACAGATTGAACTTGAAAAACAGAATTCACCTCGTGCTGATGAGGAACTTAAAGAAATAATTGATAATGAGAAAAATATTAAAAGGTGATATTCCGGATATGGAGTATCACTTTTTTAAATTTATTAAGGCTGCAGTCAGAAATTTTGCTGTGGCTTTTTAAATGTGACGGATTCCGTCACATCAGAAAGGACAACGTATGAATAAAGAGAATAAATATGGTAGTCTTATTGAAAAGCTAAGAACAACACATAATATATCACTTGACACATTAGCAAATATACTGCTTGTTAATACAGATACATTGAATGCGGTTGAAAATGGAAAAGCACAGTTGTCAGATTCACAGCTTAATATGTGCTCAAATATTTTTGACGTTTCAAAGTTTGCGTTAGAGAATGGCGAAATAAGACCAAGAATCAAACATGCAGAGCTTCAATTCAATCTTGACAGGCTGATGGAGCAGTATAGGGAATCACTTGAAAGTCAGGCGTTTATGCTTGAAGCAATACAAGAGCTTACTCCGGCTAAGAGGTATAAAGCACAGTATTCAGATTTAAAGGGTTATGATGTATACGGCTATTTTGTATATGATACGCAGAAGGAAGAGATAGTTAAAGATGAGAATAATCAGCCAGTTAAATATGATACAGCAAAAGAAGCGTTAGAAGCAGCCAGACGGCTTGATGAATTATATAAAGAAAAACAACTGGATATAGAAATGGAAAGTAAAGCCATTGAAAAGGAAAATGTGACGGAATCCGTCACAAAAGATAAAAAATCTTTGGTTGCTGATGAAGGGCAGTATATAGATAATACAACGCCTGAAGAAGCAGAAGATGTATCAATTAAAATGTGAAATGTGACGGAATCCGTCACGTTGGAAAGGAATGTATGAGTATTACAGATGGAATATACGCAGATATTAATAAAGTCAAGGGCGGTTTAAAGGTGTATATGGCTTTATCACAGCCAGTAGCATATGCAACAATAAAGCTTATACAGTTTCTTGCCCGGTCGGTTAAAGAGAATTATTTCAACAAGGATATGGTTGAGAATTTCACTAAATTTGCAAAAGCAACTAATGGTGAATTCAGTATATTCAGAATGCCTTATATGTCAGAATTATCAAGGGAACAGGCGATTGATAACGCTAAGAATTATCTTGATAATGCTGGGATTAAATATTGCATCATGGATTCAGTTAATGACAAGGATAATGCATTGCATATAAGTGTTGCAAAAAAGGATGAGCAGAAGTTTAATGTAATGTTCACAGATTATCTGAAAGAGCAGCTTTCCGGCGGAGAAAAGACAGCAGAAGATCTTGTGAACCTTACTGATGGCAAAACAACAATTATATCTGTCCCAGATGCAGCGTTAGATACAATGAAGAGTGCACTAACAGAAGTTGATGTTAATTTTGCAGAGCTGCCTGATTTGGTACCTGGCGATGGTGAGAAACAGTTAAGAATAGCAAGTGCAGATCTTAATGTTACAAAACAATGCTATGAAGCTTATAGAAGGTCACTTATGAAAACACAGCAGGAAACACCAGAAATGAAAATATTTACTGAGGACGATTATCTTGATACAGCCAGAGAAACTCCTGAACAATATATGGAAAATTCAGTTTCAGATGAATTAAAGGAAAAACTGCAGGAATATGAAAAGTTAGATGCCGGAGCTATGGAAAAAGAAATAATGAAATGGGATTTTGAGATTAAGGATTCTAAAGGCTTTGAATGTCAGGCTTTAAGAAGCAATATGGCGTATTCTGAAATATCAATAGATAAGCAGACTTTGGTTGATTCAAATAGTATGAATGAGCAGTTGGGAAGAAAGTTTCCTAATCATTTTTTTGCAACAGTACCAGGGACAAAAGGACAGCAGATTGTAATGCTTCCTAAAAACCAGGTGTTTAAAGTTAATGATGCCGATAAAGACAGATTTGTTGCTTTTGTGAATAATCAAAAGCCGGTTAAGGTGTTCTATAAAAATGGTGACATTGATACAGATGGTCTGTATAAAACAGGAAAAGATCTTTTTAAGAAATTTGACAGACACGATAAAGGACTTGATATGCAGAAAAATATAACTAAGGCTGTTGAAAATGTTGTACCTAAGGCAGCACCAGTAAAATAGCAACAAGCAAAGATATTAAAATATGACGGAATCCGTCACATTTAGAAAGGGGCAGGTATGGAGATATCCAATGATAAGCTAAATGCTTATAAAGAACTTGCAAGAAAGTGTGAAAGCTTTGATACATTTGCATGGATAGTAGGTCTTAAGGAAGACTGGATGACTGATATGGATATTAACGAGGCAGAATCAGCATTAAAAAACATATATTATGATGTGCATGTGAATGAACAGGATTATATGCTTAAATATGGGAAAATAGCTTCAACAATAAACAAGCCGGAAGAATATTTATCTGATTATGAAAAAATGGCTGCAGCTATTAAAGAATTAACTAAGGACTGGGATATAGAAAAATGGGATAAAGCGGTAGATGAAGGTTTCATTATAGGCACTTATGATGATGAATATGATTTAATCAAAGCTGTTTTTCCTGATGCCAATAAAGATAAGCTGCATGATTTATCACAAGTGTACGAAGAGGCAGAACGCACATTCCTTGACGAAAATGCATTACATATGGTAGAAAGTGAAAAAATTAAAATGTGACGTGTCACATAGATTTGAAAGGCAGGTATATGTACCTGTCTTTTATTATGCATAAGTATAGCGATATGTAAAATGATGGCTAAGTAAATGGAGGTTTTTATGGATGATATAAAGGATATGGAATTAAAGGATTTAAGAAATCTTATAAATAACATAAAAGATAATACAATTATTTCAGTAGACCTTACATTGTTATCTAATGATAAAAATGTGACGGAATCCGTCACAACAGAGAGGGGTGGCTATAATGACGGAAATTAATCATTACTTTTCTGATGAGGAGGCATTTCAACTTGATACAGTATCTGTAAGACTTGTAAAAACAAGAGAACCACTTACATCAGAAGAGCCACTTACTTCTGCAGATGCAGTTGTAAGGGCATTGGCAAGAGAAATGTCTGATTATGACAGAGAGGTGATAGGTGTTATTAACTTTGACAGTAAAATGAGATCAATTAATGTGAATTTTGTATCTGCCGGAGCACTTAATTACTCGGTCGCACATCCAAGGGAATTAATGAAAGCAGCAATACTATCAAATGCTTCTTCAATGATGATGATACATAATCATCCAACCCAGGATACTACACCAAGCAAAGCGGATGTTGAGATAACGGACAGGATGATGCAGATATGTGAGCTTATAGGAATCCCACTTGTTGATCATATAATAGTTGGCGGCTATGGAAAGGAATATTTTAGTTTTGCTGATAAAGGTATAATGCCAGTTGCCAATACGCATTATGAAAAAAATTATATGAATCTGGACTTCTCACATGTGGCTGAAAAGAATGCTTATGCTGTAATGGAAAAGCATACGTCTTATAAACAATCAGACAGGCAGGATAAGATAATAGAAATAACGGAAAGACTTGAAAAGGGTGTAAAGGAAGTATTTGAAAGTGACAGATACAGAAATTACTTAAATATAATGTCAAGATTTCATGGATACAGCTTTAATAATACGCTTCTCATAGCACAGCAAAGACCAGATGCAACTTTGGTTGCCGGCTTTAAGTCCTGGGAGAATAATTTTGAACGCCACGTTAAAAAGGGTGAAAAAGGAATAAGAATTCTGGCCCCTTCACCATATAAAAAGAAAGTCTTGGTAGAAAAAATTGATCCGCTAACAAATGAAATAGTTACTGATAAAAATGGCAATCCAGTGAAGGAAGAAACAGAAGTAAAACTTACAGCATATAGAATTGTATCGGTTTTTGACGTAAGCCAGACGGAAGGTAAGCAGCTTCCTTCCATAGGAGCTGCTGAATTGAAGGACAGCGTAGATGAATACAAGATATTTATGGAAGCAATTATGCAAAGCTCAGAAATACCAATAGAATTTGAAGATATTTATAATTCAGAAGCTAAAGGATATTTTGATAATGCAACCCAGAGAATTGTAATAAGAGATGGAATGAGCGAAAGCCAGAATGTAAAAACAGCCATTCATGAACTTACACATTCTATTTTACATAATAAGAGTACAAATTCTGAAGGAGCTAAGAAGGACAGGCAGACTAAAGAAGTTGAAGCTGAAAGCGTAGCATATACAGTATGTCAGCATTTTGGGATAGACACATCAGATTATTCATTCGGATATATAGCAGGCTGGAGCTCTGGCAAAGATGTAGATGAACTGAAACAATCACTTGAAACAATACAGGAAACGGCATCAGAACTTATTACTGACATAGAAGATAAGATAGCAACTATAAAGAAAGAAAAACAGTTTCAAGAAAATGTGACGGAATCCGTCACAAAAGATAATAAAGCAGCTACAAATGAGAATGATGAGCAGTTTGAGGATTATGAGTTGTCTGCGGTCATCTGATATATGTAAATTTTTTATGATAGGTAAATCTTATAAAAATGTATACATAATAGAAAATTGAATGAAATAATAAAAGCGAATGTGACGGAAATCCGTCACATTAAAAAAAGAACGTAAAAGGAGGCTGATTTTGATTGCTTAAAAATCGTAAAATATCATATAAAGTATATTTAGCATTATTGCCAATAGTGCTTTTATTTAGTTTGTTTTTTGCAGGAGTATTCAGCTATGAAGATACTAACCTGCTTAATATTCCAGATAAACTTGTTATACTATCAAAGCATTTCTGGGAATTTAAAAGATATTTTAATAAATATACACTACAATGCTTAGGTTGGGGAATATGTATCTGGGTGTTTCTCTGTTACTATATTATGGATAAAATGAGAAACTGGCAGTCGCATATCGCATATGGTTCAGAAGACTGGGGAGATGCAGAAGATATAACTAAAAGGCGGGCAAGTAAAGATGAGAGCTTAAATAGAATTATATCAAAAAATCTTAGAATAGATACGCAGGGAGACGGAAAAGCATCTAACAATAACATGGTGGTAGTTGCATCGTCTGGAAAATTTAAAACAACATCAGTTGTTGTTCCGAACTTGTTAGAAGGAGGAGCTAATAAAGTAATACTTGATGTAAAGGGAGAAATTATGAAAAAATATGGATTATATCTGATAGAAAAAGGATTTACTGTAAGATGTCTTAATCTTAAATATCCTCAATTATCTGATAGATATAATCCCTGCGAATATCTTGAAACAGAAGAAGATATCATAAAACTTATAGCTAATATTCATAAATCTTTAGATAAGCCAGATGCAATGAAAGGTGACCAATTCTGGGATGATGGAGTTGATTTTTATCTCCAATCAATTTTTTATTATGAATGGTATCAGTCAAAAAAGGATAATCGTAAGGCTTTATTTAATAATGTACTAAGCCTTGTTAACGATGAAGCAAAAATTGATGAAACTATACCAGTTGAAAAAGGACAAAAACCAATAACTGAATTACAGAAAAAAATGGATGCATTAGCTAAGGAAGATAGTCCAGATAATCCAGCAGTCAGAGATTACCGAAAACTTAAAAATGGGGCAACCGAAACTGTGCGTTCAATCTTAATTATTACTAATGCTAAATTAAAATTATGTCAAACAAAAGCACTTAAACGTATTTTTGAAGAAGATGATATGAATATTAAAGAATTCGCAACAGGCGTGGGTGGTACACTTGAAAAGCCTACAAAAAATAAACTAATTATATTTCTTTGCGTTGACGATTCAGACCAATCCTATAATTTTGTATGTTCAATGCTATATTCACAGGCATCAACAATACTTATGAGAATGGCAGACAATGACTTTGATGGTAAATTGCCAATTCCATTGGAGATGTGGTTGGATGAGTTCTATGCTGGAGCAAGACCAGCAGATTGTGCTCAACTTATGGGCGTTATTCGTTCACGTAACATAAGTATGATACCTATATTACAATCTGTAAGTCAGCTTAAAGATTTATATCAAGGTGATAAAGCAGAGATTATTCATGATAATGTTCCAATATTCTGGTTTGGAGGATGTGGTCAGGGAGCTATTGAAACACAGAAAGCTATATCAGAACTACTGGGTAAATCAACAGTTGATATTTCAAGCGATGGTTATAATGGAAATAATAGAAGTAATAATTATCAAAAAACAGGCAGGGAACTTATGACTCCTGCAGAAGTAAAGAATATGGATAAGCATAATTGTGTAGTATTTCTGGAAGATGAACGTCCGGTCTTTGATAGAAAGTCTCTTCCTTGGGAGAATAATCCATTATATGATCATGCAATGCAGCTTAATAAAGAATCAGGTGTTAGTGGTTACGTTGTAGAGCCTAAATCAATGATTGATCCGCACACAGGAGATTACGTTACTATTAATAATTCTAAAAATATAGAAGAAACAACACAGCTTCCTGAAGCTGCAAAGACGATAGATATATATAGTGATGAATTCTTACATATGAATTTCAACAAAAAAGAACCTTCAGACGAAGATGTAAGTGAAGAAATTAAAAAACTATGTGCCATTAATAAAAGCGTTGAACAGAAATCAAAAAAGAGAAAAGCCAAAGCAAAGCAGAATATGAATGAAAATGTGACCGATTCCGTCACATTTGGTTCTAATACTAGCGATATGATTGATAAGATGGATATAAAAAATACCATGGCTGATGTTCCTAAAACAATAGAGGATGGAATTATTACATACTTTAGCAATATGGATGAAAATCAGAGAGAACTTATACAGACAGCTATTGAAAATGGTATGCCAGATATGTTAATAAGACGAATGTTTATAATGGACTATGAAAAGATGAAGCAGTTCTACGATTCATATTTTGCAGCTTAACAGATGAATGTAGTAAACAAAAAGAGGAAGAATGTATTAATTGTATATAAGTATATCTAATACATTCTTGACATATAATATCAACTGTAATAATATAATTGATATAAAAACTCAAATGTATTATTCTCTGTAACTATCATAAGAGTGGGGTGATATTATGAAAAGTTATAGCCAGTTGAATCGTAGAAAAAGGATTCGTCTTGAAACATTATTCAGCTTAAAATTACCAAAATATGAAATTGCAAATTTAATGGGATGCAGTTTGAAAACGGTATACAATGAATGGCATAAAGGCAGATATCTGCATACAAATTCTGATCTGACAAAAGAATGGAGATATTCTGCAGATAAAGCACAGGAAATTACAGATAAGAATGTTGCAAACAGAGGTACAGTTCCTAAACTGCTAAAAGATAAGGCATTAGTAAAAGAAATAGAACATAACATATGTGATTTAAAATATAGTGTTGAAGTTGCAATTGAAACAATGAAATCATCAGGGCAGATGTACAAGTTTGATTATACTGTATGCACGAAGACAGTTTATAACAGCATAGATAAAGATTTATTTCCACATTTGACAAATAAAGAGCTGCCTTATAAAAGAAACAAAAAAGTACATAAAAACAAGGTGAGAGTACAGAAACGTGATTCCGCAGGAAAAAGTATAGAAGAGAGACCTGAGGATATTCTGACAAGAGAAGAGTTTGGACATTGGGAGATGGATTCTGTCATTGGCTCAAAGGGTAAATCAAAAAATACTTTATTAACTATCTTTGAGCGAAAAACAAGAAAGCCATATATATTTAAGCAGGCAGATAAGTCAGCTCCATGTGTAGTTGAAGCATTAGATGAGCTGGAAAAACAATTAGGAGATTCTTTCTATTCGATATTTAAAAGTATTACTGTTGATAATGGAACAGAATTTGCTGATTGCAAAGGAATGGAGCGTAGCTGTATATATCCTGAAAAGAAAAGAACACAGGTGTATTATTGCCATCCTTACTGCTCGAGCGAACGTGGTTCAAATGAAAATGGTAACAGAATGATACGAAGATGTATCCCTAAAGGATATAATTTCGATGGTATATCTAAAAAGGAAATTGCTAAAGTCGAAAAATGGCTGGGTAATTATCCACGCCGGATGTTTGGTTATAAATCATCAAATGAGTTATATCTTGAGGAATTAAAACTGCTGATTTGATAAAAGTTATAATTGAAGAAATTTTTTAAAAGACTGACGTAAGCCAGTCTTTTTGTGATGCAAAAAAGTAATCATATATGCTATAATACCAGTAAATATGCGTGTTTCAAGCCTTATAATACATATACTAATAGTATGCTTAAATATTGTAAAAAAGTTGTAAAAAAAGCTTGCAATTTACATGCGATTAAATATATTAAATTAGTTATTGACAAACCAATATCAGGTGCGTATAATAGACAAAGTGTGGTAAGCGTTATGCTTATTTACTATATATAGTATGAATTGGAGACAATTATGCTAATTGATTTAAGAGAGCTTTTATCCGGT
>ENA-OPWR01000466-OPWR01000466.1-human-gut-metagenome-genome-assembly--contig:-NODE-466-length-36634-cov-2.638016_pt1 | contig 36634 bp, 20 predicted proteins | sample MGYA00241507_ERZ502006 | MGnify/ENA primary metagenome ERZ502006 (study PRJEB25962, sample SAMEA2043041) | human gut metagenome | biome: human gut; feature: human-associated habitat; material: faeces...
AGATCTTAATGCTGTCCTCTTTCTGATAAAATACGCTGCCGGTTCCGCAATAAGGGCAGCCGACCGTGCGGGCGTCCACTAAGGGTTCCTCTGTTACGCAGTCTTCTTCACGCAGTTCGCTACTATCGAACACATCGATGCAGTAGAAACAACCGCAGCGGATACCCGGCTTATGCAGCAGATGGCCGTTGCCGAAGCTGCGCGTATGGAGCTTTTCGAGGATAGGCTTTGCCTTCTCATCGTCTTCTGGGATCTCCACAGGAAGCTGGACAGAGAAGTCTCCATTCTGGTCAATAGTATAAATAGGTTTCGGCCCAAACTGTTGAACATCAGACATGGGAATAGGAGATACCAGCATGATGTCGGCTACCCAATCGCAATCGAAGAAATTGTTGTTCTGATAGTCGGCAATCAGGAACAAGAATGCCTTAGGCATATAGAGTTCTTTAAATCGTGCATCCATAATAATGCTGCGGACGATTTCTTCGTACATTTTCTTGGTGTTCTCGGGAGCATGAACTCGAATTTCTACGTTAGTATTCATGAAATTACCTCCAAATAAAAGAAAAACTTGACGCAACTATGCCGTATATAACAGCATTTTCGTCAAGTAAATTACCTTATTGAGTTATCTATATTATAACACTATACGCCCAAAAGTCAATATAAAAATATGAGCACAAAAATAAAGGCAGTCGTTACCGACTGCCTTTTCCCTTGCGCGGATGCTTGCGAATATCCTCTTTGAGGAATATCACATTTCTCATCAGATTGTGTCTTGTCTCCAAGAAGCCATGCGGAGTTATCCCCTGCATGAGCTCGATGACTTTTGTAAATGGCTTAGCCATAAACATGCCATCGCGCAGATTCCAAACGGATACCAGCCGTACGAACTGGTAACCTGCTTGGAAGATGAATACCATTCCCGATTTGTCATCGATAACGGCAATCGTGCGATATCCTGCCTCATTTTCTACAATTCTGTCATCATCGTCCATGGAGACGTGATAATTAGAAATGTAAGGAATAATTAGAGGATTCTGCAGCAACTCTACGCACCGTTCGAGCGTCTCATACCTGTTGAATGCGCCGCGAATACGCATTCGCTTAAAGGCATGCTCAGAACTTACGAACAGATAATGCCGCTCCGTCAGGGTAATGTCGGTAACCGAAAAGTTTTCCGGATCCAACGCTTCTGTCTTTAGTAGACTCGAGCGGAACTGCTTGAACGAGAGATCTCGTTCACGTCGGCACAGGAAACGTGCCATATCGGACTGTGTGTTGTAACCATGAACAAACATTTTACATGCTCCTTCCCGACCGCTTACGCGGCAAATGGTTTTTGTGGTTGTTGTGTTGGACTTATACTCGCTCGAATACTCCATCAGGAGCGCCAAGCGAACATTGCCCATTTACTGATTTCGTAAAAACGATGTCGTTCTTGCGAATTTGAATGGTATTGCCACGTCTATTACGCGACATTTTAAGGACGTATCCATCCTTTGTTCTGCGAAAAAACAGAACTTTTCGCGTCTCTTCGTCATAAACGATAAAGTCGCTGTTTTTGGGAATGTTAAATTGCTTCAGCATTGCCGTAAGGGATGTTTTCATGTGGTTTCTCCTTTCCAAACAAAAAAGGACATTTCATGTTTTAAACACAAAATGTCCTTAATAAACAATATTAAACTTAGACACGCAAAATATACATGTCAGTGGAAACAAATCTTCAAACGCGAAGACAAAAGAGAGACTTTTTATGAAAATAGAATAACATAAAATGACGCTTTTTGCAAGGGCTGTTATTGTAAATCCTCACAGAAATGGTTCCTACCGGAGTCCTCCCCTACCATAGCGACCTGGACGGCCGGAAAGTTATGCCGGCAAATGGTCGTCCACAACGATCTATGAGCCATCCCATGAGTTTCTGTATTCACATACAGATAGCCGCAATCTTTGTCGGCATGAGTTACATGGACAATAGAGATGTCTGTGACTGCATCCTCTGGGGTAATCTGGAGAGGAGCAATATCAAACTCTCGATACACTTGAGAAAGAGCCTTTGAGTCAAGATCGACAATCCGATCTCGAAATGCCTTGAGCTGTGCAATGCCTTCTTCTCCAACAGCTGTAAACGAAAATCTAAGATTATAGTCTTTCATGTTAAAACGCTCCTTTCTCACGCGGGTATTTGTGGAATTACAATTCCTGTTCTTTTGTTTTTTTCGGGATTTTGTGAACTACCCGCGACTTCAGTCGTGGGTAGTTCACTTGCTCCGTCCTTCGGCTTCATGTGCATATCGGAGCAGATCGCTGTCATCCCAATTCAGTTTGTTTCAATCCCCATCCCCGTAAGGGGATGATAAAATATCCAATAGGATTCCTCCAAATCACTTTCCAAATTAACGAATTAGTGAATGACCAACTTGGACATTCAAGTTAGAGCTCCGTGCACGGATCCTTTCTGAAACCGGCGATTCCCTTTTTGATGTCGAAAAAACCGTCAACAGCGAAAATACAAACAATGATGCTGAACAGAAAACCCATATCGTAAGGGATGGTGGTTATATGTTCCTTTGTCAGGCTCATCATATATGACGCCTGAACAATAAGCGAAAGTGAAATCTGCGCCAATCCATAAATAATACGGGTGACGCAAAACGCTGCATGAATAAACTTGGTATTTGGCATTAAAGCCTCCTGTTATGCGTGAATTTGACGAAAAAACGCGCCAATGTAAGAAATAGTGTGTCCAACATGAGAGCAAACTGCTTCTGAACTTATGTGTAGTGATATGAAAGCAGCTATGACCACGCTTGACGCCCACATGATTCCTGACAATATCTTATCTCCTTTTTTCCCTGATCGAATGGAGATTAAGGGTAAATGGAATTTGAAAGGGATCGGCCATAAAAACTGTACGCCTACAGGATTCATAGCATCTAATATCGTATGTATAAGACAGCCCGCAGCTATTGCGGGGCTAATGAAATACATGCCTATTACCATAACTGCGGAATGAGTTAATCCTCTATGTTGCTTTTTAAAGAGTTTTGGTATTATCGGCACTCTCTGACCTACTATACTCGTTGATTTATCTATATCTGGTAAGACTGACCCCATAATCAATCCGGTTAATGTTGCTATATCCGCGCATTGCGGAACTCCCATAAAATGTCCAGCTAATGCGACCAGGATTCCAGAGGCCAAATGGGTTGAACCTTTCACAAAAATCCCCCAAAACTCGCTTACGCGAGTTTGTCGAACGAAAAGAGAGTTGTCGGCATATGCAGCGATAATTCTTCCGCGCCTGGAACGATGGATAGTGTCGTTACGCATCTGATACGTACATCCCAAACGAGAGTTAACACGGTTATTTCGGACCATTCCTTCTTGCCCGCGATACGGCAGTAAATACTGATTGCATCTCTTGGACAAAAAGAGCACGGCCCCCACCGTACGTCCATTGCGGAAGCACTTAGAGTATCCTTCTGTAAATGCGCACTTAATCGGTCGCAAACCAACTGTATAATCGCGCTACGATGATGAACATCCGCCGGAAGCAATCCCCTCTGCAGTTCAGGAATAACTTCTCGCAAAACCACAAGCTCTCCCCCTAACAATATTTTCTTTTGTGCGCTTATTATATCACTAATTGATTATTTGTGCAAGTCTTTTGCAGCATATCGCAGAATTAGGAATTTATGATCTTGGACGAAAAAAAGAAAAACGCTTAGCAATAGCTGCTTTATCGGCAACTGCATCCGAGCATTTTTCTTGTCCCCGCAAATACAGGGGCCATGTATTTCGTTCTTTGGCAATAACCAATGCATGCCCAACTTCCTGATTTTCGCAAAAGTAGCTCTGGCCGATGTTTCGCACGAGATCCCCGCTTACGCGGGGTAAACACTCCCCAGTTTGCAGCTTCATCATACAGCCGAGGTCCACCCCCGCTTATGCGGGGTAAACTCCATAATGATGTATTGGTCTTCGCCGTACTCAGGTCCACCCCCGCTTACGCGGGGTAAACACTTGGGATAATTACAGAAATAGGGTGGATACTCGCGCTTAACCAATAATTCGCTTGGCTCCAACATAAACCGAAGAATAATATCCGTCATTCAGAGAGCTGATTTTAATACCACTCGCGCGGCTCGCTGCATGGATGAATACACCATCGCAAATATACATACCAACATGCGAAATCTCGCTGGCGGAGCCGTTCTGCGGATGGAAGAAAATCATATCTCCTGCTTGTAGATGATTGATATCCACATATGTGCCGCTGTCATGGTACTGATCTTCAGCTACACGCATGATATTGTAGCCGAATTTGCCATATACATAGTACATCAGGCCGGAGCAGTCGAAGCCTTGTTCCGGTGTAGAGCCGCCCCATACATAAGGGCCGCCATTAAACTGAAGCGTATATTCTACGATTTTGGAACCGAGTGGATTTCGCTGCTGTTCGCCGCTGTCTACGATGTACTTCTTGTACACTTCTACTGCGTCATTGGAACCATTGTAACTCTGTCCGGAAATGCTGGATATCATGGAGAAGCCTTGACGAATCAATTCCGTATATTGATCTGTATAAGACTTATTCTGCGCCTCAGTCTTTTCGATTTCAGCAGAGCGTTCTTGGATCTGAACACCCAGCTGCTTCTGAAGTTCTTCCAGTTTGTTATTAGCTTCTGTGCGTTCATCCTTGAGAGACTTTACCTCTGTCTCCTTCTGGTTCAACTCATCAATAGCCTTCTCGATTTCATCCATGGTATTCTGGTCATAATCCATAACCTCGCTGATGAAATCAATGCGGCCCAACAGGTCAGTCAAGCTAGTCGACTGGAAGATAATTGACCAATAATTCGATGTGCCATACTCCTCGAAATTACGCACGCGATTGCAATATGCATCGTATTTATCATCCAGTTCCTGATTGGAGATTTCGATGTCATTCTCCAGAACTGCAATCTGCTGATCCAGCTTGGCAATTTCCTCTTTCAAATCCTTCACCTGAGCAGTAACATCGTCATATTGCGTTTGTAGCTTGCTCTTTTCTTTTTGGATATTGTCTATCGTTGTCTTATTGGCATCGATCTTTTGCTGCAACTCCTGTCGCTGCTGGAAGTTGTTCTCGTAGTCACTTGCCGGCGTAGCTGATGCAGGAACTACGAATGTAGTTGCAACCATCAAAGACGCCACCGCACCAGCGGTGAATTTTTTTACCCATTTCTTTTCACTTGCGAATATCATTGGGGGACAGTCCTTTCTTTATGGTATTTTATGACCCCCGCACTGGCGGGGAAAATAAAAAGGCAGATAAATATTGCAATCTTGATCAAGGTTGACCCCCGCACCGGCGGGGAAAACGATGGTCATAGATGCGCCCAGCGGGGTTCCACAGGTTGACCCCCGCACTGGCGGGGAAACACTTCAGAAAGTGCAGAAAAATCATGTAATTTCTTATTCATACGCGGAGATGCTTGCGGATAGTGATTACACTTCCGATGATGCCAACGCCCAAGCCAAGCATCAACATCAACCCTGCCAGAGGAAGAGCAATATCCTTGTAAGGCATAAACGCAACGATAGAAAGTGCACCTGATTTCGTCATCATATTGGCAACCGCTGTATAAACGACAGAAGAAAATAAGTATGCTATGACAGCACCGATGATACCCACTACGCATCCTTCTACGATAAATGGAAATCGGATAAAACCGTCGTAAGCGCCCATCATCTTCATAACAGAGATTTCGTCCTTACGCGCTAGCATTGTCAGGTTGATGGTATTGGTCATAATAACGATAGCAATGGCCAGAAGCATAATGGCCAATACAATGCCAACAACTGTTACGACTCTCTGTACTGCCGAAAATCCGTCCGAAACCTTTTCGTCTAAGCGGATATCGTCAATTCCATCAATAGCTTTGACCTGCTTAGCAATTTCGCTAATACCACCGTGATCATCTACCTCAACCGAATAACGATCTCTAAACACCGACGGGCTGAGTCGAGAAGTAGTTTCATCATCTTCTCCGTACTCTGCCATGTAAGTTTTCATCGCTTCTTCTCTAGTAATAAACGTGGCAGATACTACATGATCAATCTGCTCAATAGACGACTGCAATGCCCTCGCTTCATCTTCCGAGAAAGTCTCATCGACAAATGCAAGCATTGTGTTATCTACCTGAAACTCCTCTACATTTGCTTGCAGGTTATAACCCAACATGAAGACTACAGCGATCAGCAGCAAACATGCCGCCGTAGTAATCATCGACGTAATCGACATGGCTTTATGTTTACCAATGGAGGACGCCCCAGTTTTAAAGCCATATCCAATCTGTGAATTCTCAAATAAACGCATTAACGGTGCCTGCCTTTCTTCTGCGGTGCTTGCGGAGGCATCTGCATAGAGCCTTTGTATTTACCGAAGGAGTCATCTACCAATTTCCCCTTTTTGATCGTGATAACTCTTTGTGGGAACATATCAACCAGCTCTTTGGCGTGCGTAATAATAAGGGCCGTTGTACCCATTTCGTTAATGCGCAGGAACAGCCTCATTATATCGATGGCCAGCGTGGGGTCTAGGTTGCCCGTAGGCTCATCCGCAATTATCAGCGAAGGCTTGTTGACGATGGCACGGGCAATAGCAGCTCGCTGCTGTTCACCACCACTCAATTCGGTGGGCAGGCGTCCACCCATACCTTTCATCGAAACCAGTTCCAGAACCTCTTCAATACGGGGCTTGATAGAAGAAACCGGTGCATTTATACAGCGCATAGCAAATTCCAGATTTTCATCTATCGTCATGCTGGGAATCAAACGGAAATCTTGGAATACCATGCCCATACTGCGTCGAGCGTCTGCGAGCGCTTTTGACTTCAGATTACCCATATCATATCCATTAACGTAAACTGATCCCTCCGCAGCCTTGAGCTCGCCTGTTATCAGTTTGGAGAATGTAGATTTTCCGCTTCCTGATTTGCCAGTAACGAAACACAATTCACCATCATTTATCTTAAACGAAAAATGCGTAAGTGCTTCTACTCCGTTGTCATACGATACGCTTACATTACGCAATTCAACCAAATAAATACACCGTCTTTCTTTTTTTAATTATATCGTTCATTCCATTTCGGTATTATATCACTAATTGATTTGTTATTCAACCCAAATATGGCAGTTTATGTGCATTGTCCAGGGTTGATTATAACATTTCAGCTATTAAAACCGCATAAATGCACAAAAACAAGGGTGAATATATCATTCACCCTTGTTTGCCTTCATTTCGATTAGAGCTTGAATACCGCAAGCTGCACTTTGAAGAAAAGTTACTAGGAATACCATGATGACACTCCACACAATCTCCATCTGTAAAACAGAATTGAGGATTGGGTACGGTGTATGGAATAAAGCCGTTCCTACGCCGTATATGCCATCTGTTGTCTGTACCCCATAGGCTGCAACAACCAGGAAATAGAAAATGTCGGATACAGCCCATTCGGACGCCCTGACATGTAAATACTTCGTCCAGATCCAGAAGATAATAAATGCCGTTCCGAAGAAAAGGATATACGCAATCACACCGCTAGGATAAAACCAAGGCAGGAGCGTTGGCAGAACATGAAACTGTATTGCGTACAGCATCAGATCTCCTACTATTGCTTTTATCAGCATCGCCCATGATTGAATTTGAATCTGCATCGCTATCCCCTTTACTACGGTTAATTACTACGGGCAATAAGGGCGCAAAGGAAAAGCGCTGCATCTTTATTGTCGGTTATGGGTATCTGAAGATAGTACCCGTCATCACCGCTCTCATGAGCATTGGCCCAATCAATGAAGATATTAGTTGCTCCGGTCCTTTCGAAGGTTGTATAAATCTGAGGCTTATCTGTTTCCAAATCGTACACGTTTGTATTAAAAATGCCTTTTTCAGCACATGTAAGCGGCTGGTCGTCGTAATATGTAAAAATTCGTTTCGTGGTCTTGATGACTGCTCCGCATGGCACATTTTTGATGTGTTCACGGAACTTACGCGCTTCAACATCTCCACCTTGTAGGACGCCCATCAGTGCTAGCTGAATTGTTTCGTCTGTATCCAGCTGTGCGAAAACAGAATCAAAAAACCGATACGCATTTCTTCTCGACAGTATATCTCCCTCAGGCAGCTGCTTCGTCTTAGTTAAGAAATCAACCAAATCAGAAATATTGCGCATCGGGCCAGGATTATACGTCTCCAGATCTGTGTCGTCGTGCTTGGCAAACAGGCGCGAATTAGGCCAGCTCTCGACAAACTCATGCTCGGTACGCTCGGCCACATAGCCCAGTTCCTCCAGTTCAGCCTTCACTGCATCAACCTGCCCCGGGACGACACCTTGCATCAAACCCAAGAAGTCTTTTTGTGGCCAGACACGCCTGCTTTGCAGCGCCCGCATAACCTTCTTCCCTTCGGCAGACAATTCCGGGTCGATGTCAAATAATTCTTTCCATGCCATATCATACTTTGCCATACTTCACCCGCTTCGACATTTTCGACATGTAATTGTCGCTTTATGACGAAGCACACCCTCCTTTTCGTAGCACTTCCAACACAAGAGAAAAACTAAAAATTATTTTTATGTTATTAGTCTAATCCCAAAATCACATAATTGCAATACTTTTTCAGCACTTAAATTATACTATTATACACGCTATTATTCAACCTGTATTGGTTTTATATTCTTATGGAGGGAAATCATACCTTTTGTGCATTTTGCACAACACCAGAACAAGGTCACAAGAATGACGGCCTTTAATAAACACAGAACAGGTCCTCTCGGACCTGTTCTGTGTTATTGCGAAGCGGACGAGAGGAAATTCAACAGATCTCCTACGTTTGCGATATGCCGCATATCTACGCCTGCTCGCTGATATTCTTTTGTTGCCGAGTCGCCTTTTCCCCATTTCTGTGGGGGATCCGGATTTAACCACCATACTTTTCGCGCTCGAGTACAGAAGTATCGAACATCTTCTTCTCGGCTTGCATTCCGGTTATTTCGTGCATCACCCAGAATAATCAGAGTGGTTTCTTTTCCAATCAGAGAGCTGTACTCCTCTTTTAGCTGGTGCAGCGTCCGTCCATAATCCGAATAGATGCCTCGTGAAGGTACTTTATCATTTACGGCATTTACAGCAGCAGAGGTGCTCTGAGAGTGAAAATACTGGTCCACCAGGACCAGATGATTGACGAAGGCAAACTTGTGGCATCCGCCCGGGAAGGCCTCATCCATCAATGCCATGAAATACAAGGCCACACTTGCGGCCTGCCGGCAGGAACCCGAAATATCGACGAGACATACGATCTTTGCATGGCTCTTAATCGGCTTCTTGTATTTAATCATCATGGGCTCTCCGCCTGTCTTAGTCGCCTGCGTCATGGTCGCTCTCATATCAATCCGTCGCTTGGTTGGAGTAGCTGCAGTCCGGCGTAAGGTCTGTCGAAACGCTCGGGCATTCGTGCGGATGTATGTTGCAACCTGCTGCATCTGTTCGGGTGACAGTTGGGCGATGGGTTCAGAAAGCAATTCCGCTTGCTCCGCAGTTGTTTGTACTGCTTTTGCGTTGATCGCCGTAAAGATATCTCTATGATGCTGGGATTGCTGCTTGATGACAAGCTCGTTATGCATTTGGATCTGTTCGATCTTTTGCAGTTGTTCGTCAGCCTTTGCTCGGGCTGCTTCCAATCTCGTCTGGGACAGCTTATTCATTTCTTGGCGCCACTTAATTTCATTTTCCAAATCAATTATATGGCTGCGAGCATACCGTTTCTGATTCTCGCACGCTTCAAGCGCCAGTTGCTTTTCTTTTAGTTCTTTATACCCATCTTTACCGATGATATTATCACACAAATTAGCCAACATAGAAAAACTCTTCACAACTGGAGCAACGTCTCGAGCATATTGTAGATCTTGCTGTGTTGCTTCATTGAGTAGCTGAAGAATGATTTTTCTTAGGCTGTAGCTTGCCATAGGAACTGCTATGATCGAGTCCAGTTCACTATCATCTGCGTTAGTTGCCGAAGGGTCACGACGCTGTATCGACTCCTTTGCTGTAACGAACGAAGTCCTTGCCTTATCGAGCATCCTGTTTAGCTGTCGTTCTATGCGTGGATTTTGTTTAGCCAATTCTTTGGGCGAGAACGATTTTATTTCTTCTTTCAGCTGCTCAGCCTTTTGCCGCAGGTCTCCGTGGGTAGAGTCAAATTGTTTCTCTTCCTCTGCAATCTGCCCTTTCAGACTTTGAATGTGCTTTTCGGTAGCTGAGATATTATCCGACAAACTCACTACACTGGCTTGGAAGGAACTTAGCTTTCTGTGAGCATCTTGGAGTCCCGCCTTTCCGGAGGCAGTCGCGAGTAAATCCACATATGAACCAAGAAAGGTCTGACCAAAGGCAGAGCGGAAAATGCTGATTTGTTCTTCGTCCTTACAGATCATCGACTGTAGGCGATAGACAACTTCCTCTACATCCGTAATGTCATGAATGCAGGCAAGACTATCTTCCAGGCGGCCCACATCGATAATAAAGCCATATTGGTCTCGCAGCCCAAGGAGAAAGTCCTTGAGTTGTAGGACAATGTTATTGCTCGGCATTAGAGATCACCAAGCTTCTTGTTGGGAGTAGAGTTCGAAAAAACCATACGAAGAATGGTATTGCGATCTGCATTATCCTTGGCGAGGAAACCAACTGTATAGTTGATATTCTCATTGATGGCGTCCCAGTCTTCGTTATAGGTCGTTTTCAGGAACTTCGCCCATGCGATACCCTCACTAATGCTTGCGGTATGGTTCAGTTCAAGCTGGCCGATCTGGAAGAGATAATTTGCGCAGCGAGTGCAGAATTCTTCATTGTCAGAAACCTTTGCCAGAAGAATTTCGGTGATTTCCGCCGCACTCTTAGAGCTTACATACAGGTATACGCAGCGACGCTTCATCGCCGCAGAAAGGTCTCTGTACTTGTTAGATGTAAGGATTACGATAGGACGATTCTCTGGTGCGCACTTTACGGTCTCACCCATCTCCGGAATGGTAATTGCAAAGTCACCCAGCATTTCGAGAAGCGTATGTTCGATCTCTTCAGATGCCTTATCGATCTCATCAATGAGCAGCACCTTCCGTCCCGGCATAGTAAGCGCCTTTAATACAGGTCGCTCCAGAAGAAAGTTTTTTCCGTAAAATGCAACATTTCCAGCCACATAACGGATACTTTCATCAACACTCATATCTTTCATTGCTTCATTGAGCTTATCACGAATAGCAGATACAACAAGAAGCTGGCGCTGATAATCGTAATCATACAGGATGGTTTCCGGACTGATGCCCTCGTAACACTGGACGCGGACGAGCGGGATATTCTCCGCCTGCGCCAGCGCCACGGCCAGAGAACTTTTACCTACGCCAGGATCACCCTCTACGAGCAGCGGAGATCCCGTTTCCATCGCTCCCAGCAGGGCATATGCGATTTCTTTATCGGCAAAATAGTCTGTCGTCTTGAGTTTGCTAATTAAATCGGTTGCGGTCATGCTTATTTCTTCTCCTTCTGTAGCATTTTTTCTACTCTTTTATATAGCATTTTACAGCCGGTCGCGCAGAACAATGCGTCTGCAAGGTATTCCAGCTGCTTGGGTTTGCATTCAGCCAAGAACCGTGTACCAATATCCTCCTTGAAGAAGGCGTTAACGGTCTGCGGCTCCGCTTCCATAATCATATCTGCAATCTTCTCTACTCGGCGCTGGGTAACGGAAGCGGCCAGTTTTTCGAACTGCTGATAATCCCGCTCGGCAAAAATCTTTTGAATGGTTTTATTACCTACGGCCGGACATAACATAGTCCGAATGAAATCAATATCTCGTGCCGGCAGCGCAAAGATTTTCGAGCGGATCAGCTCATCTTGGCACAGTTCTTCTATGGCATACTTGGGCAGCATCCACATTGCTTCAACCAAGTGCAGTGCCTCTTCCAGTTTCAAAGACTTCCTTTCAAACTCACGCTTAATTACTTCTTTTTGTGTTTCTGTATTGAGATATGCAACGTCTTCCAATGTATACGATGTAACATAGCGACCAAACGGAACATTTATAAACTTGGGGTTTACATAGTATGTTGTATATACAGCATACGTATTACTCATGGTTTTCTCGCAAATTAAGTCTGCTTGAAGCAAGCGCTGTATGTAGTGCGGATAATTCTTTGAAATAACATCTGCTGCCTTCACCCCCCAACAGATATAGGAGACACTTGAATTCGGGTTATCTATGAGAAAAAAAAGAATTTCCGCCTCAACAGGACGGAGGCAAATGCTATCCACCACTTCATTGATTTCCTCAGCTATGGCAATAGCCTGACTAATAAATGCATCCGCCAGTTCGTATGCATTTGCCGGCTGCTTTGTTTTAAGTGTTAGAAAGTCTTTTCTACATGTTATTCCACGAGGAGAGAATCTTGCCTTATAAGAGCCAACAGAAACGCGAACATCATGCAAATCAACCATCACTGTGATTGTCGGGTATGCCTGAATCTTTTTGTTCTTGCTGAGAGCTCGTTCATAAGCCTTCGATAAATATTGGCAGAAATGATGCCACTGTATTACATTAGAAGGGATGGGTTGAACTTCAGGAAGCGTCATCACATTATAATAGTTTTCCTCGAGGTGTTGGTCCAGCAGATTTCCATTTGAAGGCTTAAGAGGAACATCATCCCCCATTGGGAAACAGATATAAAACGAATTATCTCTCTTTTCAATAAAAATATTTTTTGTTGGAAGTTCAAAGCTATAAGAGAAGTGCCTTTTTTTGATTTCTTTTCGGAGCACTTTCAGTGTATTGGTGATGAGGTCATCCACGAAAGCATGAACATCGCTTTCATCATGTCTCTGACGACATATTTGGAAATCATATCGTTCAAGGGGATCACTCTGCCATATTTGCTCAACGATTGCTGGCAGCATATTGTCTATCTCTGTGTCAACATATTTTGTAAGGTCATCCATATTGACAGAGAGCTTTAGTTTCAGATCTACTTCGTAGTAATTCCCTTGGGGATGGGTATACGCATTGCAAATGCAATAGCGGATTTTCAGGACTGCAATATTGTTTCCCTTTTTACCAAATTCGGCTGCATCACATACCGCATGGTAACCGGGTTTCTTTTGATTGGCCCCATTCAGCGCCTGTTCAATTTTTTGCTTTAATTGGCTGCTGCAATTAGCATTATAGTAGCTCACAAAGTCAACGGCCGGGATAGCCTTTTCGTAGGGAGTTTTTTCTCCTTTCAGAAGAGGTTGCATATGTTCAGTATCCGGATTTTCGGCTAGCACAAGGATTTGAGATATAACTTCTGGCAATCTTGCTTCGGCTTTCATAAACAAATCGCTCTGCATTTTGCGAATATCCCAAACGATATTCTTGACGTCCGATTTGACATGGTCATTCCGTACTTTCTCGTAGTAAGGGAAAGCAAAAGAATCCGTCGAGATCTTAAGCAGAATTTTTTCAACGTAAAAGTAATCCTGTTTATACTGAAGAATGAATGAAGCAGTTAATACGATGTCTTTGTAGTCATATATCCCCCGGATGGATAAATCCTTAATAAAATTATCCGAAGGGGCTGTTGCATCTATCAACTCAATGGCGCGTTTTTTCAGTTTTCCATAAGTCTGATCCTTATGCGAACGTAGTCGTTCAGCTGCTTTTTTACGAACTTGTCTTTTTAATTTCTTCGAAATTTGTTCCATGAGGTATCTTTCCTTTGAGGTAGAAAGCCAATAATATATCCAAAATTATTATATATTTTTTTGAACATTTGTGCAACCTTTACTTTGCATGTTATACAAATGGAAGCAACAACAAACGGCCCTGTGAGGGCCGTTTGTATTGTCAACAAAATTACTTATAAGAGGATTCCACGGCAGTTTTTCTTGTAAAATAGAACCAATAGTCCGGATAGTAGTTCCCTCGTAAATTTCTCGACGGGATTTCCACCGGAAGAATATTGCCATAGAGTTCATACATTTCAGAGAGGCATTCTGCCGGCGCAGATAGCAGCAGGTGCTCGAAGTTATTGTATAGCGACATATATGTTTTATCGTCTTTGGCGAGGTATCCCACGCACAAGCGGCTTATGCCCATGGTTTTGGTCCTATCGAACGCAGGAAGGTTGCACGGATACTTCTGAGGAATAACATGTGTTGCGTGCATATACGATGGAACATGTGACTCTACCGCCACATACGAAACACCCACCGACTCGAACAATTCAGACTGTGCTGCCATAGCACTGCCGATATCGTAAACCTGTGTAATTCCCTTTTCTGCTGCAAAAGCAGCAGCTATAGAATATGCCAATGCAGCATCGTTTTCGAAGAAGTTGTCGAACTCGTATTCCTCCATTATCTTGTCCTGAGGGACATCCAGTCCGTTTCTGTCTATCTCCAAAATCTCATCCATTACCTGCTTGAAACGAGTGATTGCACCAGTGGGTTTGGAGACTTTCGTGTGTGTACGATATGATTGTTTGAATTCAATTTCCATAAAAGCATCCTCTCTCACTTCTCCGCAATGAACTGTCATATTGGCAAGCTGAGAACTTAGTGACATGCAGCATATTTTCGAAAAAGAGAAATCCGGCACCCCTGAAAAGGAGTGCCGGAAACCCAGAACAAATTACTTAAGGCCGGTCCAGCTTTCTACGCCAGATGCAGTCTTGTAATCATGTGCATTGGACGCCTCGAGGATATCGTAGTACGCCCAATAAGTGTTGGACAGATCATTGTAAGAGGTCAGCTTGCTGATATTCTTTGCAACGTAATCCTTATCGCAGGAACGGCCCAGAACAGCGTTGGTGATCTTTACAACCTCCGAGCGGGTGATGGCATTGTCCGGACGGAAAGTGCCGTCAGAGTAACCATTAACCCAACCCTTCTCGGCAGCAGAGGTAATTGCTGCATATGCCCAATGATTGGACGGAACATCAGAGAAGGTCTTGTTACCGCCAGACAGTTTGTCGAAACGAGCTGCAATGGAGGCAAACTCAGCACGAGTGATTGCTGCATTCGGACGGAAGGAACCATCGGTGTAACCCTTAAGAATGCCAGCGTTAGTCAGAGTTGCGATTTCTGCTGCTGCCCAGCTCTTATTTGCATCTGCAAAGCTGGAAGAGGTTGCAGCATACTGCTTGCGAGCGTCATCGGAAAGCAGACGGTAGAAGATTGCGGAAACTTCTGCACGGGTGATATTAGCGGTCGGATGAACGCCGCCATCCGGATAACCCTTGATGTAAGCGATGTGGTCGCCGGTAAGGAGCTTAGCTACCTTAACCTCAAGAGTATGATTTTCGCGGATGTTCTTGAACTCATAGGAGTCCTTCGGGCCCTGAGACTTGCCGTCAACGATTACATCAGTAATAGTATAGCCATCGTCAGCCTTGATAACAAAATTCTTGTCGGAGCCGGTCGGAACAGTTACCTTGCCGTTGGAGTCGCCCGCCGGAGTAACAGTAGAGCCTTCATCCTTCTTAACGGTAATGGTGTTGGTAGAGACTCCACCGCCGCCACCGCCGCCGCCACCGCCGCCGGTGGCGCGAACAGTGTAATGTGCGTATACAGTGGTCGGCACATTAGCAGACTTGAGAGCATCCAGAGTTACCTGAGTGCCGCCATTGGCCTCGGTGAACCAACCGTCGAAGTTGTAACCAGACTTGGAAGCGTTCGGCAGAGTGGTGATCTTGCTCAGGCCTACAACATAGGTTTCAGCGTTGTTAGTAGTAACTACGCCGCCGTTTGCGTTAAATGTAACGTTTGCGCTGAACTTCGGAACCAGGACGGTAGGCTCTTCGAGCTTCTTTACGTCGTCAATGTCCAGAATTTCATCCGGCTTGTCCTTCTTTGTCCAGCCATCGAAGGTGTAACCATCCTTCTTGACTTCCGGCAGCTTATCGATCTCGCTCTGCAGCTCCTTGCGGGGATCTGTGGAGTCATTATCGGTGAACTTGTTGCCATCCGGATCAAAGGTAATCCAGGGCTCCATTACGGCAGTCAGGGTGATACCGTCATCGTCCTTGTAGTCGGTGTACTGCGGCAGCTCGAGGATGATCTCGTTATCGATCTCTTCCCAGTTTGCTGCTGCTGCCAGCCAGCCATGATACTTAGCATCAGTCTTGGTCGGTACCGGCAGGGTGCCATAAACCGAGTCAAAGTCAACCTTGACAGTCCAGGTGTCTGCATCTGCATCATAAACGCCAGTGCTCTGGTCGAAGGTGTCCGGCATTGCAGAACCCTTCATAACAAACTTAACATTGTACTTTTTCGGCTGCCATTTAGCATAAACAGTCGTATCCTTAGCCAGCGAAACAAGGTCATTGGCTGTCAGAACATCGCCATTGCGGACAAGCGTCCAGCCCTTGAAATCGTAGCCCGGACGAGTAGCCTCAACATCAAACAGACCTTCGTATACCTTATCAAAAGTCTCTTCGGTGTGATCAATAGAGGTGTCAACCAGCTGTGCACGAGTAGAACCTACTTCATCGTTGAGATCGAAGGTGTACTTGTAAGAGTTTGCAGTATATGTCGCGTATACCGGGATTTCTGCACCGTCAGTCAGGACAGTCGTCCAGCGGTCACCATTCTTGAATACGGAATTCGGGTCGCGCAGATCCAGCATCCAAGAAACGAAGGTGTAACCAGTCAGTACCGGAGTCGGCAGACCAGACAGAATCTCATCATAAGTGATGACCATCTTATTGGGATCTACAGTACCCGGAATGCCCTGCTTGGTAGAACCAGGATTGAATACAAGAGTGTAATGATGCGGAGTGAACTTTGCGTACAGCGGACGAGTTTCCTCGTAGGTGTTCGCAGCGTTCTTAATAATTACGTTGTCGATAGTAACAACTGTATCAGTAGTTACCTGAGTAGTGCCGTCATCGAGGAACCAGCCAACGAAGTTGTAACCCGGCTTGGATGCAGTAGGCATAGTGCCCATTGCCTGGTCGTAAGTTACAGTGTGGCTGTCCTGATAACCGCCCGGAACATTGTTGTTTACAGTACCAGTGCCGCCGTTTGACGCCGTAAAGGTAGCGCCATCGCCCGGAACGTAAGTAAGCGTGTAATCACGCGGGGTCCACTTCGGGGTAACCGTGATAGTATTGTCAGCCTCGACGTACTTGTCAGCCGGAGTGGTAGGAGTGATGTCGTCGCCATTCTTGTCCTTCCAACCGTTGAAATCATAACCCGGCTTGGACGGATCCGGCGGAAGCTGACCCGTAAAGTCACCGCCATAGATGATCTTGCCGCCGTTCGTGTCGCCACCCGGCTCAGTCGGGTTCGGCTTAACGTCTGCGGTCTTGCGGTTGTAATACAGCCATACAATGCCGCCATCAAATGCATCATTGTACTCTCCATCAACTTCGGTCGAAGCATCGGTCGGCTTGATGGTTACAGTTGCATTGGTGGCATCAGCAGTCATGCCTGTTGCATTGCGGTCGTATGCGTTTGCATAGCCTACATAATTAAAGCCTTCAAAGGTCAGGTCAGAAATGCTGCTGATTGCGAACTGATAATCGGTATCAGTCGTACCAGTCAGCTTGTAGGAAAGCAGAGCACCGTTGTTATCCTTATATACAGTCTTGTACTCGGTATAGGTGTCTGCTGCGGAGTAAACGCCGGTGTCCGGATCACGTACGATATCCTGAACCGCAATCTTGATAGCCCAGTTAGTATCATCACGTGCAATCCAGTGACCCGTCAGATCAGTATTCTCCGCCTTGTTGTAAATGGTCGTAGAGGTTACCAGACGGTCGCCATCATACCAACCACCAAACGCATAACCCGGCATGCGCGGAGTCGGCAAAGAGCCAACCAACGCACCGAACTTGACGTCCTTAGGCGGGAACGTGTCAGGAGATGTTACAGAACCTTCGCCTGCCGAATTAAAATTCAGCTTATATACATTGCGGTCATAGTAAATGTCGAAGATTGCATTGCCGTTTGCCAGAACCTTGCAGTCTGTGTCCGGCTTTGCAGTGAAGCCCTCACGGCACCACCAGGAACGTTCAGCATCTGCCATGATCTTGAGATCCTGATTTGCAATATCCTTGACAGCATCAGAGGTGCCGTCATTCCAGTCAGTGGACTGGTAGAGGTAATACTTTACGCCATTTACGGTCTTAGTCTGAGTAGAGTCGGTGTAACGAGCATTCGCGCCACCCTCTGCAAACTCAACCCAGTGCTGAATGGTGTACTTGGTATCAGTGCGTGCAATCCAGTGTGCGTACAGATGACGAGCGGATACGCCAGTTTTATAAGGGGTATCCTTAGTTACCAGCTCACCGCCTTCTGCCTCGGTATACCAGCCGTCGAAGTCGTAGCCGGTCAGAGTTGCAGTTGCCAGCTCACCGTAGGTGTCTGCGTCTGCACCCATGGTCTTGTTTTCCATGCTCAGCGTAGCCGGTGCAGAAGTTGCATCGCCCTCATTAGCGTGGAATACGATAGTATCTGCAACCTGCTTGATGCGATAAGTTACCAGAGCATTATCAGTAAGACCAGTGATAGAGGAATTGCCAGTGGATGCATCGTAAGTTACATGGCCGCCGGCGCCTGCATCAGTTACACAGGTATCAGCCAGGGTCTGGCCGTTCAGCGTGGACAGCTTCAGGGTTGTAACATCACGAGAAATTACACGATACTGACGCTCGTAGGACAGTACAGCATAGTACGTCTTTCCTGCAGTCAGACCGTTGAAAGTAGCAACGCCCTTTTCATCGGTAGTTGCAGTTGCAACCGGAGCGCCTGCGTAATCTACGCTGTCATACAGGGAGATCTGAATGTCAGTAGCAGCCGGGCCAGAACCAGAGCCCTTTGCAATCTTATAGGTTGCGGTAGTTCCCTGTCGTCCCTGTGCTGCGATAACCAGTTTATTATCGGACAGGCCGGTAATATTGGAGGTCATAGCGTAAAGAGGACCTTCAGAACGAATGGTCAGAGTGTAATACTTTTCACCGGATACCTCAAACTTGATAGTGTCAGTCAGAGTGTCAACGATTGCATCGTCAACAGTGATCGTAGCCGTACCGTTTGCAAAATCCGGAGTGTAGGTGAATGCAACGTCCTTGCCGCCAGAGGTTACATGAATTACGTCCTCGGTCGGGATACGATACTCATCCTTGTTAACCTTAATGGTGAAGGACAGGTCATCGTCTTCCGGGGTATTCTTTGCTACAGTGTCAGCCGCAGTCAGAACGCCACCAGCCTTGGATACGGACGGCAGAGTATCGTTGATGAAATCTACATCCTCGCCGTTGATATCTTTACCCTCGATGTTGGTCAGGGTACGAACATCTTCAAAGGTTACATCCAGGGTTTTGTAATAAAGGTACAGACCCTCAACGCCCTTATAAGTCATGTGACGGATGTCCCAAGTGCCGCAGTCATCGTGCCAGCCCTTTTCATCGCCGGTCTTAGTCGGCTTGATGTTGTAGCCATTCGGCAGAGATACCAGGCGATAAGCCTCTTCCGGATCAGCGGAGATACCGATGTTTGCACCGGTGGTCGTACCAGCAATGTCCAGAGTTGCCTCGTCTTCGAGGTATACGTTGTCCTGTGCACCAGAGGTCTTGTTGTCATTGATTACAACGTCGTCCTTAACAGTTGCATTTGCGGACTTGCAGATGTACAGACCGGAACCCTGCTGGGTAGCCTTGTTGCCAGTTATCTGTACGTCATCAGAAATATGCAGGCCGCCGTAGGACTCAGTCTGTGTGTCAGCGTATACGCCAGCGCCATAAGCTGCGGTGTTGTCAGTGATTTCAGCATCATCAGAGATGTTGATCTGGCCGCCGTTGCACACAAAGAGCGCACCGCCGCCAGCGGTTGTTGTGTTACCAGAGATAACAACGCCTGCACCAATGTTCAGAACGCCGTGGTCAGATGCCAGTGCACCTGCGCCGCCTTGCATAGTGGTTACGTTGTTAACACGGCCGCGTGTTACATTTGTGTTGGTAAGAGTTACAGTACCATTGTTAGCCACGTAGATTACACGGCCATCATAGCTGCCAGCAGAACCGTAAAGATCAACATGGTCGAAGTTTACAGTAGCGCCGTTTGTTACTTTGATAAAACCAGACTCAGTGCCAATCGGGGTAGAACCAGTATACTGAATCTTGTAATTAGAGGAACCATTAGAAGAGAAATTGATAGTCTTAGAACCATCCTCAAACTTAAGTTCCTGCGTTGCGCTGATGTCAGACATCAGCACGATGTTGATTTCGTCCTCACCAGCTGCAGCTGCGATGGCGTGTCCGATGGTCATATACGGATTAGTATCAGAACCATCGCCGCTAGTATCGCTGCCGCCTGCGGTGCTGTTGGCTACATAGTAGGTGTTTGCTGCGGTTACGAGAGAGATGTCATTGATAGCATCATTCGGATCTCCCGCGTCCGAAGCGGATACGTCGGAAGTGTTTTCAGTTTCTTCGTTAGTAGGAACGTCAGAGGGAACGTTCTCCCCTTTCGATGCAGGTGTTCCTGTATCGACCGTGTTATCAGTAGTCTGATCGGCGTTGCCAGTATCGCTCACAATCGTATTATCATTTGCATCGATGGGATCATCGACAGCGAACGATGTAGGTGCGAGCGAGAAAAGCATTGCAAGTGTCAGAACCAATGAAGTAACACGTTTGAATGATTTTGTCTTCATAGTCAATCCTCCACTTTAGTTTGTACGAACATTTGTTGGCTTGTTTCTTCAAACCTACATTTGCTAAAATGGATGAGAATGCGGGGACTGCTCGAATTGGACCTCTTACAGTCCCCTATCGCATTCTTACCTTTTGAGATGAGTCGCTACCATTTGGTAGCGGCTCTTCTCTTTTCTGCCATTACTGCGGCAGGACAGTTTCAACCAGCTCGGTCCAAACTTCGTTGCCATTCTCCACCTTGGAATCATGGCCATTCGTCGCTTCCTGAACTGCAAGGTAGTACCAAGCAGAGGTTGCGTTGTCCGGCCACTTTTTCATAGAGTCAAGGAGGCTCTCGGAAGTCAGTTTGTCGCGGCCAAGTACGCGGTTGATTAGAGTCATAGACTCTGCACGGGTAATGGCAATGTTCGGACGGAAGGTGCCGTCAGAATAGCCAGTTACCCAGCCACGATTGCTTGCACGAGCAATCAGAGCAGCAGCCCAGTGGCCAGAAAGATCTGTGTACGGGTTCTTGACGTCCTCGGAAGAGGAGTTGTCAAAACGAGCTGCAATCGCTGCAAACTCAGCGCGAGTAATTGTTGCATTCGGGCGGAAGTTACCATTGGGATCGCCCGTTACAATACCAGCGTTTGCAAGAGTTGCTACAGCCTTAGCATACCAAGCGCTGGAAGCCACGTCCGTGAAGTTATGATCAGTGGTTGCATAAGCCGCACGAGCGTCATCACTCAGAAGTCTATAGAAGATCATTGCGACCTCAGCACGGGTGATAGACGCACCCGGCTTTACAGAGCCATCCGGATAGCCGCCAACATATGCAATGTGCTTATCGGTCAGCATATCCTTAAGCTGAGTAACAACCTTCAGAGTGTGATTTGCATCAACCTTTTTAAAGGTATAATCCGTTACCGCACCTACAGACTTACCGTCTACAATTACGTCCTTGATTACGTGCTTGTCATCAGGCTTGATAGTGACAGTCAGGTCATCGCCCTTCTTGACGTTGACATCGCCATTCGGGGTTACGGTTGCACCGTCTGCCTTATCGATGGTGATTTTGAAGTCGCCGCTCGGTGCCGGAGCTACTGCTCCACCGCCGCCGGCACCGCCGCCAGATGTACCGCCGCCCTGATTACCAGAGTCGGTTTTGGTCCAGTGCGCATACACAGTCGTGGTGATCGGCATAGCAGTGATATCAGACATGGAGATCTGAGTACCGCCATTTACCGTTGTGAACCAGCCATTAAAGGTGTAACCGGAACGAGTTGCAGTCGGCAGGTTGCTGATCTTGGATGTCTCAACAGTGTAAACGGAGGTTCCATTTACGCTGCCGCCATTGGCATCGAAGTTGACCTCGATAACACCAATCGGATGCTTTTCAGGCTTGCCATCACCATCGGTATCCTTTGCATACCAATCGTCCTTGGTGCCCGGTTTGCCATCTTCGCCGACCCAGACCTTTTCGTCCTTGCCGTCCTTATCAACGTCCTTTTCATACCAATCGTCCTTGGTGCCCGGCTTGGTATCTTCGCCAACGTGGATAATCTCATCCTTACCATCGCCGTCAACGTCCTTACCGTACCAGTCATCCTTAGTACCCGGTACGCCATCCTTGCCAGCAAAAATCTTATCATCTACGCCATCCTTATCAGGATCGGTCAGATAATAGTCATCCTCTGTGCCAGGGATGCGGTCTTCGCCAACCCAAACGGTTTCCTTCTTGCCGTCATGGTTAACATCGAAATCGTAGTGGTCATCCTTGGTGCCCGGCTTGCCATCTTCGCCAGCAAAGATTTTTTCATCCTTGCCGTTCTTGTCGATGTCTGCAGGGTACCAATCGTCCGGCGTGTCAAACTTATCGTCATCGCCTGCATAAACAGTTTCGTTCTTGCCGTCACCATTTATGTCATCGACATACTTGAGCACGATAACCATTACAGCATCGTCCTGAGAAGCAGTAATATTCAGCGGGTCAGACTCGTTTGTGCCGTACTCGTGAGTGTACGCAGCTACGATCTCGTAGCGTCCCTTATCCATCTCGCCAGTGCTGAACTTACCGTCAGCATCAGCAGTAATGGTAAAGTTCTTGCCGCTATCCATATTGCGCACAGTGATTACGGAGCCAGCAAGCGGGCGCTTGTGGTCGGTTACTACAATGCCATTTACCTGTACCTTGTCGGTATCCGGCTTTGGATCCGGATTCGGCTTGTCAGGATTGGTGCTGCCAGAGTTGGAAGTATCAACATTGTAGTCGCGGTGATCGTCGCCAACCTCAACAGTTATGATGTACTTGCCCGGCTTCAAATTCGGGAATTCGTAGTAACCGTCAGTGTTGGTGGTGGTACGCTGCAGCTCATTGCCAGCAGCATCCTTAAGAATTACGTTTGCACCTTCGATAGCATTATCGTCGGTATCATGGACGTGACCGGAGATCGTAATGTCGTCAGATACCAGATCCGGCTTAATCAGATTGTCAGGATCGTTCTTGTAAGAACCATCCGTAGCAACATCATAATGTGCCGGGTAGGTAATCTTTACAGTGTAATCGCCGCCATCCGGTACTTCAAAGCTGTACTTGCCGTCAGCCTTAGTGGTCATATTCCACTCGCCGCCCGGGCCAGAAACAGTAACAGTTGCACCTTCTACTGGATTGCCATTGATATCGGTAACAGTACCAGCGATTACAGCATTGCTCGGCTCAACTGTGGTTTTGACGGTCGTAACCTTGGAGGCATCCTCTGCAGGAATGACCTCTACTTCATATTCGCCAGCCTTAAGGTTGGTGAATTCATAGTATCCAGTTTCATCCGTCTTTACGGTTGCGATGAGCTGATGCTCGTTATCGTACAGATTTACGGTAGCGCCTACATACGGGTTGCCACCTTCGTCCTTGGCATGGCCATTGATTTCGTAGGTACCAACAGTAGTGCTTACTGTAGTGGTCAGCTCATAGTTGGTTTCTACGCGGTAGCGGCCATCGTCCAGCTCGGTGAATTCGTAGTAGCCGTCTGCGTTGGAAGTGGTAGTCTTAATGACATCCCACTCCTCAGTTTCCAGATTGTATTTGAGCAGCTTAGCAGTTGCGCCCTCTACAGGAGCACCGTCCGGGGTATAAACATAGCCGTTGATAGCATTAGAATGTGCTTCCGATACCGGCGGCTCGTTCTTAATTCCCGTCAGTTCAACAATCAGCTTAATAGTGGTTGCCTTGTCGATGGTTACAGTCTTGGTGTCCGAAGTGCGGTTGCCAATCGATGCGGTGATATCGTACTTGCCACCTGCGATCTGGAGAGTTGCCTCGCCATCAGCGTTGGTCTTCTTGGAACCGTCGCTTGCGCCGGTGTAAGATACGGTTGCATCATCAATCGGATTGTTGTTGGTATCAACGACAACAACCTTTACTTCATAGGACAGGGTTACAGCCAGTACAATGTCGGTCTTATCCTCGCCATCCAGATGGATAGTGGTTTCGCCGTTGGTCTCGTAGCTGTAGCCATTGTCGCTTTCTACTACTGCGGTCAGGTAGTAAGTGCCATCCGGCAGATCGTCGAAGCGGAACTCGCCATGATCGTTAGTAGAGGTTTCGAGGGTCTTGGTCTTGTCGTTGCCGTACTTGATAGTTACAACAGCGTTAGCCAGACGGTTGCCCTCGTTGTCGGTAACTACACCAGCAGCAGTGCGGTCACCCGTCGGAACATCAGAGCCAGTCTTAAGGGTCAGGTCCTGAGTAGTATCACCCTTAACATTGATAGTCACAGTGTCAGACTGCTTGCCTGCTGCAGTTGCGTACAGGTTGTACTCGCCAAGCAGATCAGCGTTCAGAACAATCTTGTATTCACCCTTGTTGTTGGTGTATACCTTACCCGACTTTTCGGTGCCAGCATAGTGAACGATACCATCAGCAACTACGCTGCCGGCAGCATCATAAACAATACCAGTGATAGTGATCGGGGTCTTAAGTTTGAGAGTAAGCGACATATTACCCGATACGGTGTAGTCTGCTTCTGCAGTCTGGCCGTTGCTCTTAACGGTAACGTGGAAGTCATCGGGGAAAGACGGAACAGTGAACGTACCATCCGGACCAGTCTTGCCGTTATAATACGGAGTACCATCCATCAGAGTTACAGTTACATCAGCGCCTTCAACCGGAGCATTGTCACCCTCGCGGACAACAGAGCCAGAAACAGTGAAGCGATTGATTACAAAGTCTACGCCGGTTACATCTGCGCCAGCCACCTTAACAGGTACGCTTGCGGTTGCCGGATAGATGTGGCCTGCATCAAACTGGAAGTTAGCGGAAGCGGTGTATTCGCCATCCATAACGCCCATCGTCCAGTTGCCGTCCTTGTCCGACTGAACGCCGTATGCCTTATCAGGATCGGAGTTGAGCTTGAGGACTACAGTTGCGTTGGAAACGGGCTTGCCGTCCTGGTCAGTTACCTTACCAGAAACGGTCTGTGCATTGAGGTTCCACGACCAAACATCGCCCGGAGTAATACCAGACGGATAAGACTTGCCATAGCTGTCTGTATCCTGAGTGGTCTTGTCCAGCAGCTGAGTGCCGGATACCGGATACTCAATCTTGATCTTGTAATTGTCTGCCGGGATGTTCGCGTAAGAGAACTTACCATTAGTGATAACGGTCTGCTCACCTACCTGCTGATCCTTGCTGTTAAGCAGGGTTACAACAGCGCCCAGCATCGGGTTGCCAGAGTTGTCGACAACATTGCCGCTTACAGTTACATTATAAGTAACCTTTACTGCATTGTCGGGAGCATCAATGTAGTAAGTAGTCTTTGTGTCGCCCTTGGTGAGTTCGAGGCGGTAAGTGCCTGCGTCCAGACCAGAAATCGCATACTGAGAGCCACCCTCTACGTTAGCTGCTACCTTGACAACCTTAGTAGTAGTGTTGTACAGGATACCGGAATCAAAGCCGCCCGGCTCAGAACCGGAAATCGTATACTTGCCATTAACTTCACTTACCTGCGGCTCGTACTCCTGGTAGCCAACAGATACATAATGGGTTGCATAGATTTCACCGTTACGGTACATAGCGATGCGGTAGTTGCCCGCCTCGGTTACCTTAATAGCGTAATCACCCTTAGAATCAGTCAGCGTTGCGGTCAGCAGATTGAAGTTGTCACCGGACTGCTTGTACAGTGCAACGGTAGCGCCTTCCTGTGCCGTGCCACCAATGGAGTAGTTACCAGAGATTGTGTAGTTAGTCAGCGTGGTGTAATTGTCATCCGGATCGCCTGCGGTCAGATACTGTGTCTGCTTATTAACAGTCGTAATCTTTACCTGATAAGTGATACCAGATGCAACGGTGAAGTTATAGGCGCCATTCTTGTCGGTGTAAGCTACATCAACAATGTCGCCGTCCGGGTTGATAATTTCAACCAGAGCAGAGGTCTGCTTTCCGTTTTCATCAAGGACTACACCACGGATAGTGGAAGTATTCAGACCGGATACGCGATCAAAATACTGCGCTGCTGCGGTGTAAGTGCCATTTTCAAAATCGCTATCGGAGATAGTGAAGTGAAGAACACGGGAAGCATTTGCGCTGTGCGAGAATACACCGATATAGCTGCCTGCAGTCAGGCCATCAATAGTCCAATGACCATCTGCATCGGTAGTAGTATTTCCAACCAGTGTGTTGCCGTCAGCGCCATAGATGTAAACATCTACGCCTTCTACTGGATCAGTAGTGTGAACGCCGTTATCGGAGTAGTAAACGTTACCATCTACTACACACGGTTCCGGCTTCGGTTCCGGATCCGGAGTCGGGACTACCGGATCAGTCGGGTCAACCGGAGATACATGCTTGTTGACCTGCTTTACGATATCCTTCCACTTAACATCTGCGCCACTTACTACGAAGTTGAGCTTGTCAGTCTTTGCGTCGGTGTTATCGTAAGTGTAAGTGCTGCCATCGTAATTAAATACGACGTTTACCATGTAAGTGCCATCCGACAGCTTTTCAAAGCTGTAAGAACCATCGGCCTTAGTGGTAGTCATTCCGACATACTGAGCACTCTCCTGACCATCAACTACCTTATACAGCAGTACAACGCTTCCTTCCGGAACCGGAGTCTTAGTTGCTGCATTGGTCTTATCGGTCTGGTAGAAAGCCTTGCCGGATGCGGTGTAGCGATACAGATCGCTGTCAGCGGTCGAATCGCGGTTGACAATGATGTCAGCATTGTTCTGGTCACACAGATTAAGATTTACGCCTACGCTGCCAGCGTAAGTGTAATCATCATACTGATACGTTGCACGTACAGTCAGGAGACCCTGCGGAAGGTTCTTCAGTTCGTAGGTGCCATTTGCATCAGTAGTAGTGCTGCCTACAGCAGTATAAGTCTTGGTAGACTCATCATACAGATAAGCAGTTACCGGAACGTTCGCCAGTTTAAACTCGTCGCTGGTGTTGTACAGGTAATATACCGTGCCGCGTACATCATAATAGGTGTGGCTGATAGTGGTGGTAGGCTCATACTGCTTCGAGAAGTCGTATGTCTGAGTATAGCCATCATTCAGCAGTGCGGTCAGCGGGTCAGAGAAAACGGAAATGGTGTATACATTGGTTTCGCCCTCGTTCTCATGAACAAAAACATCATTCCAAGTGTAGCTTGCATAGGTTGCAAGCGAACCATCCTCCTGTTCATAACCCAGTCCCGGGATCTTGACCGGCTCACCATAAGGCTGTCCGTTCACAAGAAGCTGCATGTAAACGTCAGTACGTTCGATCTGATACCAGCTCTTAACCAGATCTCCATACTGGCTGTCGTACTGATAATGTGCCTCGGACTTATCGTCCCAAATTACCTTACCAGTTACAGACGTGGTTGCCGGGTCATGAGTAAGTGTGATGTTAAGACCAGATGCATCCGTGGTTGCATCATAGCCGTTCGGAACGTCAACAAGTTTTACAGTGTACTCAATGGGCTTACCATTATCGTAAACGTCTTGTTTCTCCCAGTTGATATTCCATGTGCTGTCGGTAGAACCGCCGGTCAAAGTCTTCGGCTCGCCAGCAGCCTTGCCGTTTGCGTAAAGCTGAACCTTTACGGACTCCGGACGCTTGCCATCACGGTTTGCATCGTCGTTCCACATGATCTCAGCGTATACGGTCTTTGTTTCCTTGTTACGAGTGATCGTGGTTTCCCATGTATACTGTCCAGTCAGATCATTCAGACCGCCGTCGCTCTTGCCCCACTCAGTTGTGGACAGATAGTACCAGGTATCAGACTCAACAGAAGAGCCATTCTTGGTTGCAGCTGCCTGATAACCTTCGTCAAGCATTGCTGCTGCGGTATCATCAGACCAGCGGAACGAGTAGTTAACCGGGATAGTAGTGCCAGTGGTGCGCCATACCGGGAGATCCTTGATAGATCCAGTCCATGTATTGCCCGTACCGGTCAGGGTTACAGAACCAACCTTCGTGCCATCGCCGTAAACATCAACGGTAACAGCAGACGGACGAACTGCATCATCATTGTCAGAGTCGTTCCAATTCAGAGTGAAGTTGAAACCAACAGACTGAGTCATGGTGATTGTGCAGTAATCACGGTGGTTGGATGTGTTGGAGGTGTACTTATTAACATCTGCGATTTCCGCCGTCCAAACAACCGCATGGCCATTAAGATAGGTCGGCAGACCCGTGAAGGAATAAGTCCAAGAGTTTGTGTTGTCCTTAACTGCGTTAGTCTGAGTAAGGTGGATGGTCTTATACTCAACGCCATTAGCCAGCAGCTTAACATCTACGCCGTTGGTATTCGGACGATAGTTCCAAGCGTTGTTGTTATCCATCCAGCTCAGATTGATTGTGAAGTCCTGCTGAGCCTCACCTACATCGTCACTGTAGTTCTTATGAGTGAGGTTGATATCCAGGCCGTTGTCTTCACCGTCCACCTTGTTGTACCAAGCAGCAATGCCGGTGGTACGAGCAGAAGCATAGTAGAAGATTTCGTTAGCCACGCCATCATAGATGGAGTTCTGCTTCAGACCGGAAATCGTGTAGGTCCAGCAAGAAGAACCATCGCTGCCCCACTCGGACACTTCAACAGTACCCACTTCCGCACCGGAGGCATCAGTTACCTTGCCAGTAACGCTATCCAGTTTGTAAGTACCAACTACACCCTTCTGAGCATCGGAACGCACATCAATGGTGAGATCGTTCGGGCGGTTTCCACGCTGGTTATTTGCGTCGAACCAGTAAACATGACCAGTTTCAGTACCTGTTGCAGCAGCCTTCTTCAAGGTTACTACGATCTGGTTTGTCTGAACATTGGTCTCGGACAGTTCGATATCCTTAGAGGTTACGATCTGATAAGACGTATCTCCAAACTCAGAGTCCAGAGTTACAGTTGCGTTGTACTTGATCTTGTTTCCATCGGTGGAGTAAACCGGGAGCTGCGGGAAGGACCACTTTACACCGTCTACATCAAAGTATACCGTGTGTTTGTAGTCAGCGCCATCAACCGGAACTCCATCTGCGGTCAGAGTCAGGTACAGAGCTTCCGGGCGTACGCCGTCCGCGTTGTTGTTGTCGTCAAAGCGGAAAGATACGCTCATGTCAGACTTAGCCGACTTGTAAGACAGATACAGATTCATACCTGCCGTCATTGCTGAGTAGGTCTTGGTAGTGTTGTCGTTAACCTTAATGGTGTAATCGATCAGCTTACCATTCTTGTACTCATCAAGACCCGCAAAGTTAGTAACCCAGATGTTCGAGTTTGCAGCGTCTGCATTCTCGGCGGTCAGCGTAGCGGTCTTGCCTACTACCTTTTCGCCATCTGCGTAAAGCTGCACTTCTACGGAGTCCGGGCGTTTGCTGTTGCTGTCGTTTTCGTCATCCCAGAATACCTTAGCGGTAATACCCTTAGTCTGGATACCATGAGCAAGGTCAATCTGGATGTCGTGTGGGTCAATAGTTGTCGTGCTTTCCGGAGTATAGGTTACTTCGTAACCATCCGGAGTAGTTACCTTAATAGTGTATACTACCGGTGTACCAGTTGCGCCCTTATTATTATAATAAGATGCGACATCCTGCCAGGTCTGAGTCCAATCATTGGACTTGTTAAACTCGAGGGTCTGGCCGGTAGCCTTACCGTTAGCATACAGCTCACCAACTACCTTGTCCGGGCGGATGTTGTCATTGTTATTGTTATCGTTCCAATTGATGTGGCCGGTAACATAACCAACAGACGGGGTGTAGTACAGGTGGACATTGCTGCCTTCCATAGAAACGGTGTAGCCATAAGTATCCTTAAGATTATTTCTGAAGTCATCAGAAACATCTGCCAGATAAGTAATCGGCTTACCGCCTTCGCTCAGCGGAAGGTTGGTGATCTTATAGGTCCAGGAGTTGTCGTTACCAGCGGTTACGGTGTAGGTCTTAACAAAGGTCTTCACGCCGTCAACCTGCTTGTACAGATCAACCTGAATGGACGACGGCCGCTTGCCGTCACGATTTTGATCGTCATGCCAACTTGCATACAGATATACTGTGCCCTGATCAGTGCTGTGCGTCAGTTTGACGTAAGCCTTTGCAGAGTCTGCCAGGTTTGCCGTAGTGTTGCCGTTAGCATCCATGTAAGACGCGGTATAGCGGACAACCTCTTCTTCCTGACCGTTGGCCATGGAAATGTAGGTGCCATAGATGGAATCCTTTACAGCCTCTTCTACAGAAGCGGTATACAGAATTTCCTTACCTTCTTCACCATCACGGTAAACCGGGAGGTTCTCAAAGGTATAATTCCAAGTATCGGCAGTCTTATCACCACTCAGAATATGCTGATAAGCAGCGCCTTCCATCTTCTTGCCATCCGCATAAAGCTGCAGGATTACAGTCGAGGGACGGATGTTATCATTGTTCTGAGTATCGGCCCACTCTACAGTTACAGGAACAGACTTGGTATTGCGATTATGCGATACCTTGATATCGAGTTCGCTTGCGGTCCAAGCGTAACCATTAGCTCCCTCTGTAATGTGAGCATTAAGGTCAGAGGTAATCTCTGCCTTATAGATAATTTCCTTTCCGCCATTGTGCTTTTTCACATCATTAAATGTGTAAGTCCAAAGGTCGAGGTCCTTACCGCCGTTGATGGTTGCAGTGCCTACATCTACCGTCTCCCAACGATAGGTCTTGGCATTCCACTCATAAGCGGTGAGTTTAACATCCACAGATTCCGGACGAGTGTTGTCTCGATTGCTTTCATCATCCCAGTAAACCGAAACGGTTTTGTCCATCAGTTCAACGTCACGGGAGATGATGGCGCCATTCTCGTCACCCGTCGGATCATCTGCGCTATTAAGGTACTTGGTTGTATAGTTGTTCTCATTGTACTTAGTTGCCTGGTCGTCATTAGTAACCGTAGTGGTATAGGTGATTGCCTTACCATTAAGGTACTTCTGATAATTTCTCCAAGTATAAGTCCATACGTTTCCGTCATTGGAAACAGTGCAAACAGCAGGGTTAGCGCTTACAACGCCAGTACCGGAGTTGTGACCCAGAAGGCCCTTTACTCGCTGGCCGTTAGCATACAGGTTCAATGTTACTGCACGCGGACGAACACCGTCGTTGTTGCTGTCGTCATCCCACTGGATGGAGAACTTAACATCGTCGCCAGTTGTAATCAGGTGATGCTCAAGATTGATATAACCTGCATACAGCGCAGCGTAGTTGTTAATAGCGTAAGTGTATGTGGTAGATACTGCATCATCATAACGAGATGCCGTAGAACCTTCAATCTCACCGGCAGTTGCTCCGGTGTCATCGATGGTATGAGCGATCCACTCTGCGTCATTGTAACCCATAAAGATCAGTTTGTAAGTGATCTTTTCGGTAGATGTATCAGATGTGGTAATCGGAAGATCAGTAAAGGTCACCGACTGTTCATCGTTTCCATCGTACGTCAGCGTCTGCTGACGTACAACCTGATCTGTTACAGAAGAGACCAGGCCAATCGTTACGCTCTTCGGACGGCAGCCATCGTTATCCTGGAGGTCATTCCACTTAACCGTTGCGGTATAAGTAGTAGGAAGCATGTTCCACTGTGCATACAGATCGAGAACCCAATATCCATCCTTCGGAGTAATGTTATTACCCGAAAGAGGAAGTTTATCTGCTACCTTATCAGTACCATTCGGAGTACGAGACCATCCAGTAAACTCTTGACCGGAAGTATCTGTCATGTCCGTCAGGATGTGAAGCAAATCATCATAGTCATAAGTCTGAGTCTGGATGAGACCAGTACCCTCTCGGGTATCATAGTAGTTAACCTTTACTTTCTGAGCGACCCACTTTGCATAGAAAGTCTTGTTTTCTGTTGCCTTTGCATCAGCTGACAGAGGAGTGGAACATGCTGCATCGGCATACCAACCATCAAAGTTATAGCCGGTACGAGTCGGTGCTGCACCAGGAGTAATGATTTCATTGTACTTCTGGGTCGTAGAGGATCCACCGGTGCCACCATTAGCATCCCATGTAAAGTTTACATCGTTTGCTTTCCATACGCCGTATACGGTGTTCTGAGTTTCGTTTGGTTGCCAACCCTTATTGACATTTGGAGCTGTTGCATTCGGAGTCGTTGCCCAACCCAGGAAAGCATAGCCATCTCGAGACGGGTTTTGTGGGAACTGGAACGGCAGCTGTGCGGTATATGTTTTTTTCTTACCATTTACCGTAACTGTCCATTCAAATTTACCAGCAGCACAATAAACTGCCGTCACACCGGTGCCCGGCAGATTATAATCAAAATATCCGATGTACATATCGCCGTTGCCCATTTGCGATGGGTCGGAGGACTTAACGATAACGTCCCATTGAGCGTAATAAACCTTGTAGGTGCCTTTGGGGACAACTGCATCGCCCGTTAATCTGGTGCCACCAGTCGGTTGGTCATACCAACCTTTAAATTGAAAAGTGACGTTTCCGGCGTTAGCTGGTTTCGCATCCGTTGGCGGGGAAATCTTTTTTCCAGCTGCTTCGCGGTATGCGATCTGAGCATCACTGCCCGGCATATTCCAGTCAAAGATGATGGAACCCATGTTCGTATCTGCCCCATTCTTATCCGGAGGAGGAAGTTCAGTATCCGAACGGAACGGGAACATGGTCAGGTTTGCCCAGTTTAATCGCCACTTTGGAATATCATCCGTATAGCCGCCGTTTTCCTTATCGTTTATAAACTGCTGAACCCAGCGTTCGGGGATACGCACCTGTGCATCGTAATATGTACCGGTGTCTCCCATATTATCGACATAACGAATGGAGTAAGGAGATGGCGGTGTTTCTTTGATGTACGAGTCCTTAACTCCTGTATTTGGATTCTTATAATAAGGCGTACTTACAAAACTAGCCCAGGAGGCAGCGTTACCGCCAATGTAAAATGTGGCGCCGCCAGATTGGTTGCCCGCCCAAAAGTTTGTGGTCTCATTGGTGCTGTTTACCTTAGTTGAATCAAACGGTTTTGTCTCATCAGACTGATACGTAAATGTCGAACCGGACCAAGAAGGAATGGTTGAATCCGGCATTATCTTGTTGTGGAACGTGCATCTCAATTGTAAGAAACCTACGCCTGGTTGTACCGTTCCATACGTCCTGCCCAATTCTTGATCCGTGTTATCCGGGTTATCCGTGGGGCTAACATTACCTGTTGCATTTGTAGGCTTTACAACATAATACTTTTCCTTCGTGTCCGGATCCGTATAAAGGAAGGTATCAACCCACGTTTTCGACTGCATGTTCTGAAAAGATACCGTCGGCTCAGTGGATCCAGCCGCAGGTCTATGAATCTGAATGCCGAATCCTGGCTGTGAAATCAACCAAATCCAACGATAGTCTCTTTTCTCCGTTGAGCTAGTATCGTCATTTGCTGCCCCAGCCACAGACGGAAACATAGAAAAAACACAACACAAAGACAAAAGCAATGCCGTGATGCGTTTCATCACTGAATTCTTTTTATGAAGAAATTTCAAGCAAAACACTCCTTTCTCTCATAAAGAGATAATGTTATATTAACGCACTGATTGAATTTTGCGGAGCAGTGCCTCCTACATGCAATCATTTTTATTACACACATCCTTATAAATAAGAAAAAGGCTTGAATTATTACTCAAGGTAACATTCAAGCCTTTTAGACTGATTGAATTTTATTTAGCGGCACAGATCTAATCTGATACCCATTCTAGTGGAATTACTCTCTCTGACATCACCAGCCGTAATACGGCTGCCAAGGATTTCATAAGTGTTGCCGTCGATGACTGTCCTCTGACTAGTAGTTTCGATTGCCGTTCCAGCTACAGTCAGAACCTGCTCTCCGGATTGGATCTTATCGTAAATGCTTTTAGGCATCTTCAGCTGGAACTCTCCAAGACCTGCATCGATATACACTGTGGTCGCATTCCACCAACGGTTGGGAGAAATTCGATCATCCACTACATCAATTTCCACTGGGAAGCCACTCAGATTGTCTTCTTCACCAGTTTGGCTGCAGAAAGTGTAGTATTTAATGGTTCGTGTAATGATTTCCTCTCCGCACGTATCAAGAAGGTTCTGATACTGTGCGCTATACTTTCCATATGACGGATAGTAATAACACTTCAGAGAAGAACTACCACCCATGTTGGCGCTACGAATGCCGGAATCGCCAGTTTGACGATAATCGCGGAGGATGGTCCAGCCATCAGAGTCCGCGTTTGAGGTTGAGTTTGATGGATTACTCGGGGTGGTCGGAGTCGTGGGGGCGGAGGGTTTCTCAGGAACCGTAGTATTACCTGTGTCCTCTTCTCCGTATCCCACATTAGTCAGAACATCAACTCTCTGATTCGTCGCATCCCACTTGACGCCAATATTGAAGGCCTCTGCGATATCTCTCAGTTTGAAGTAGTTGTTTTCATTGATGTTATATGCAGCGTAGTTCTCCTTCTTGCCGTCTTTGTAAATGACAGAAGATGTTACCTTGGCATCTTTAGCACCTGCGGGAACGGCTCCCATTTCGCCACCAACGGTGGTGTAAGGCTTGTTGGAAAGAAGGTTGATGGCTTTCTGATTTTCATTCCATGTAACCTCAAACTGCTTCTCGGTTCCATTAACCATGGCCGCCAAATCTCTCAGTTTGAAGTAGTTATTTCCATTGATTGCGTATGCAGCGCAGTTGACCTGCTTGCCGTCAACATAAACGCTATGAGAAGTGGGTTTCGCGTCAACAGCGCCAGCGCTCGTAAGCAGTGCAGCACTTACTGCACCGATCATAAACATAGTACGTTTGTTCATATTCTTTGGTCCTTTCTTTTTCACGAATGAATCATCTTCGACTCCCTCAAGCTCCAATGATCCATATAAGGTGGGTTTGCTGTAATTACCTATACGTCCTTGTGACTGCCGATGTATACGCTGTAGCTCGCGCCATCCCATGCAACAGCCTGATCGAGTGCATTTGCAACGGCACGAACCGGCAGATAGGTCGTGCCCTTGTAAAGCAGCACGTCAACCGTCTTGCCGTTGACGTCGGTCGGAACAATCGGCTTGTCGTTCACATAGACCTTAACCCCGGTTTCAACAGCCAGCTTTTCCATTCGACGTTTCGCATTATACTCGCCCGAGGCCTTGCCGCCCAGAATGGACGACTGCGAGTTGGCGATAGCTTTCAGCTTGGAAAGTGCGATTTCCGGTGCAGGAGCCAGATTGCTAAGGGTATTATTCTGATGTCCATCCGTATTGTAGCTGCTAAATGTTACCCGATATTCCTTTGCAGAGTAATGCAGTTTGCCGAATTCTTTCCAATCGTTTTCTGTATCAATTACTTCACCAGTGAACAAGTCCGTATCCCATACTCTTACCGACTCATAATTCCAATCTTCATAGTGCCAGATGCCTTTCGTCTGCCACTGACCATTCACTACAGTCTCTATCCGCTCCATTGAATATGCTTTATTATTTCCTGCTAAATCACCATTGCTCATCCATACTAAATAATACTTTCCGTTTTGAGAAGCTATGGGCAGCACTCGCGGGAAATTACGAGAATCATTCTGTGTAAAGATAAACGGCACTTCATCTTCTACCAGTTTTACCGCAGAAGACCCATTCCACGAGTAAACCATATATTTGCTGGATGCATTTGTGCCATGCTTATCCCACTGATCAGCCGGAATCTTATCCTTCGTATTGCAAACACAAAGCAGTTCTTCGTTTCCGTCCCCATCAAAATCGATGAGCATCGCCGTCACCAGACCGCTGACGATACTGCCGCTGACAGCGCGCTTGCCGTACTTACTCTGCAGCTGCTCGATCACCGAAACATACGCTTTCGCACGGTTTACCGCATTCTGATCCACCTTATGCTCACCGAGATACGCACTGGACGTCGTTCCGTCCCACGCAATCGGCACATTGAGCGCCGCAGATACCGCGCGAATCGGCAGATAAGTCGTACCATTATACAGCATTGGCTCTACCGAATTGCCATTTGCGTCACCCGGATTGAGCTTCTGGTCATCCACATAAACCGTAACACCACGCTCTACGGTAATGTTCTTCTGTGTCAGCGCGGACGCAAATGGCATACTCATCACCAGTGCTGCACCCAGCAAGCTAGCAGTCAGCCGCTTGCCGAATATTTTCATCGTTTGATTTTCATGCTCGTTCATACTTTTTCTCCCCTTTTATATTTTGAATGCTAATGGAAACCATGATAACCTGATTATACCACAGTTTCCGACTATTTACTATTCTCATTGCATTCAATACATGGATAGGATATAATGAATTTACATTGACACGAAACAAGATAAGGGGTATGAAAATGAAAAAAAGACTTATTGATGAATCAGCTGTTTTAAGGTCTTTAATAACCTGCTTTTTCTCCTGAAATTCAGGCATAACCTGCCGGATCATGGAG
>ENA-OPWR01000472-OPWR01000472.1-human-gut-metagenome-genome-assembly--contig:-NODE-472-length-36452-cov-2.515674_pt1 | contig 36452 bp, 50 predicted proteins | sample MGYA00241507_ERZ502006 | MGnify/ENA primary metagenome ERZ502006 (study PRJEB25962, sample SAMEA2043041) | human gut metagenome | biome: human gut; feature: human-associated habitat; material: faeces...
AGAGCGTCTTCAAAAAATAATTAAAGAAGTGATGAATGAAGGGAATATTATTTTATTTATTGATGAAATACATACAATGGAAAATGCAGGTGGAGCTGAAGGTGCCATCGCCGCTTCTGACATTTTAAAACCATATCTAGCAAGAGGAGACTTAAAAATTATAGGCGCGACGACAATTGAAGAATATCACACCTACTTAGAAAAAGATAAAGCCTTAGATAGAAGATTTGAACATATTTTACTTGAAGAACCTAATGAAGAAAATATGAAAATTATTTTAAAGGCTGTCATACCTTGTTATGAAAATCATTATCATATTAAAATTTCCAATCAAAACATCAATGACTTTTATGATTTAGCCAATGAATACCTTTTTGATAAATGTAATCCTGATAAAACAATCGAACTTATTGACTCCGTATGTTCTAAGGTGAAACTTAAAAATTCGTTTAAGAAAAAAGATACCTCTGATTTAGAACTTACTCGTAAAAGAAAAGAAGCTTATTTAAAAAAAGGCGATTTTGAAAATGCCATAAAAGAGGCCAATTTAGAAAGTGAAATTAAAGCAAGTTTAGTAAAAAATAAAGATGTTCAACCCTTAAAAATAACTAAGGATGATATTTTAGATGTCATTGAAGCTAAGACACATCGAAATATCAAAGAGAGTAAAAAAGAAATCAAAAAAAGGTTGCAAAAAAATCTTTTTGCTAAATTATTAGGCCAAGATAAAGTTTTAAATGAATTATTAGAAAATTTAAATTTAAACAAACGAATACCGCAAAGTTTTTTACTTTTGGGACCAAGTGGTGTTGGCAAAACAGAAACCGTTAAAATTGTGAGTGAAATTTTACAAACAAAACTTTTACGAATTGATATGAGTGAATATATGAGTAAAGAAAGTATTAATAAATTGATTGGCGCTCCGTCTGGATATGTTGGTTATAACGAGCCTTATGTTTTTGAAAGTTTAAAATGTGAGCCTAATGCAACCATTTTATTTGATGAAATAGAAAAGGCTCATCCTGACGTATTAAATTTACTTTTGCAAATTTTAGATGAAGGTTTTATAACGGATAATAAAGGAAATAAAATAAGTTTTAATCATACCCTTATTTTTTTAACAAGCAATGTAATGGGAAAGCAAAAAGTTGGTTTTTCAAAAGCCACGGAAACATCTTTAGACGGTCTTTTATCTCGTGAACTTTTAGGTCGCATTGATAAAGTCCTTGTCTATGACCATATTTCATCATCGGTTGCAGAAGAATATATCAAAAAAGAACTTAAAAATAAAAGTATTAGTAGTGCTGAAATTTTAAAAGAAGCCAATATAGAAAAATATGGCATGAGAGAAATCAAACATCTTGTTTCCAAATATAATCGTAAGGAAGAACTTACCACGTTGTAGTTCTTTCTTTTTATATATAATTTCTATATAATAAGGAAAGGAGGATGAAAGATGAAGATAAATAAATTAGTTGTAGGTGAGTTACAAGAAAACTGTTATATTCTCATAAATGAAAAAAATGAAGCCTTAGTTATAGACCCAGGGGATGAAAGTGAAAAAATTTTATCATTTTTAAAACCCTATCAGGTTGTTGGCATTTTGGTAACTCATCACCACTTTGATCATGTTGGTGCCTTAAACGCTTTATTAGAATATTATGATTTAAAAGAAAATGAAGTTAATGGAGACTTTTCCTTTAGGAAAATTAAAACTTTGGGCCATACGATGGATTCTTATTCTTATTATTTTGAAAAAGATAATGTTGTTTTTGTCGGAGATTTTATTTTTGCTGGCACCATTGGCCGTACTGATTTAGGTGGTAGTAATAAGGAAATGAAAAAATCTTTAGAAAGTTTTATAACAACTTTTCCATTAGATGTGACAATTTATCCAGGCCATGGGGAAAGTACAACTTTAAAAGAAGAAGTGAACAATTTAAAAGAGATAATATCTTATTTATAAATTATGCTTTAAAGCCTTTAAAATAGGGCTTTTATTTTTTTGAAAAAAGTGAAAAAAAGGCTTGCTTTTTAATAGTCTATAAAGTATAATCTACTTTGTATGACGGCAGGGATGTGTGAAGTTACTGATACACTTGGCAACGTTGCTAATTGTTTCAGAGAATTTGCACGGAGCAAGTCTATACAAGATATAGGCGAAAGGAGGGCATATGTTATGTCAAAAAGTAAAGTTCGTATCAACCTTAAGGCTTTTGATGCTAATGTTTTAGATTTAGCAGCTGGTAAAATCGTTGATACCGTTAAAAGACTAGGAGGAACTGTTAAAGGACCTGTACCTCTTCCAACTGAAATCGAAAGAGTTACTGTTTTAAGAGCAGTTCACAAATACAAAGACTCTCGTGAACAATTTGAAAGTCGTACTCACAAGAGACTTATTGATATTAAAAACCCAAGCAAAGAAACAGTTGATGCGCTATCTCATTTAGATTTACCAAGTGGCGTTCAAATCAATATTAAATTATAAGAAAAGGAAGGAAAGAGAAAATGAAAGGAATCTTAGGACGTAAAGTTGGAATGACAAGTGTCTTTTCTAAAGACGGAAAATTAATTCCTGTAACAGTTGTTAGTGTCGAACCTAATACTGTTATGCAAGTTAAAACTTTAGAAACTGATGGATACAATGCTATTCAACTTGGCGTAGTTGACAAAAAAGAAAAAAATTCCAGTCGTGCAAGTGTTGGACACGCTAAAAAAGCTAACACTGCTCCTAAGCGCTTCTTGAAAGAAATCCGTGAAATGGAAGGAACTTATCAAGTTGGAGATAAAATAAGCGCAGATTTATTCGAACTTGGTGATGTTGTCGATGTAACTGGTACATCTAAAGGTAAAGGATTTGCTGGTACTATTAAAAGACATGGACAAAGTCGTGGCCCTATGGCCCATGGTTCTCATTACCATCGTGGACCTGGTTCTCTAGGAACAATGCTTCCAAAAAGAGTATTAAAAGGAAAGAACTTACCAGGACATATGGGATGTGAAACAGTTACTGTTCAAAATCTTGAAATCATTGAAGCAAATACTGCTGAAAATTATATTTTAGTAAGTGGAAATGTTCCGGGTGCTAAAAACTCATTAGTACTTATTAGAAGTGCTGTTAAAAATTCTCGTAAGAAAAATCCAAAAGAAATCATTTCTTATGAAGAAGAACCTGTTGTGGATGAAGTAGTTGAAACAAATGAAGTAGAAACTACTGAAAATGAAACACAAGTAGAATCATAGAAAGGAAAAAGCATATGAAAAAAATTGAAGTTAAAAATTTAAATTCAGAAAAAGTACGCGATATCAACTTAAATGATTCTATTTGGACCTCAGAAGTTCATGAAGATTCATTAAAGAAAATGATTCGTTTACAACTTGCTGCTACTCGTCAGGGAACTCATAAAACAAAAAATCGTAGTGAAGTTTCTGGTGGTGGTAGAAAACCATGGAAACAAAAAGGAACAGGTCGTGCAAGACAAGGTTCTATTCGTGCTACTCAATGGGTAGGCGGAGGAATTGCTCATGGCGTACAACCTCGTGATTATGGTTTCAAAATTAATAAAAAAGAAAGAGCTTTAGCTCTTAGAAGTGCTCTAGCAGATAAATTAAATAACAATAGTATTGTTGTATTTGAATCTTTAGAGTTACCAAGTTTAAAAACTAAAGACGTTAAAGAAATTATTAGCAAAAATGCTTTAGCTGGTAAAGTTTTATTCGTTACTGGCAATGATTGTGAAAACCTATATATGGCTTGCCGTAATTTAGGATACACATATGTTGTTATGGCTGACGAAATTAACGTTTTAGACATTGTTAATGCTGACACATTAGTTCTTGATGAAAAAGCATTAAAATTAATTGAGGAGGGTACTCGTCATGCGTAATCCAGATATTATTTTAGGCCCAGTAATTACTGAAAAAAGTGTAACAGGTAATCAAAATGGCGTTTATACTTTCAAAGTAGCTAAGTCTGCTACTAAAACACAAATCAAAAGTGAAATTGAAAGACATTTTGGCGTTAAAGTATTAAATGTTAATACATTAAATACAAAACCTAAAGATAGAAGAATCGGTAAATATACTGGTAAAACAAAAACTTATAAGAAAGCAATTGTAACCTTAGCACAAGGTTCATCAATTGAAATGTAGGAGGTAAGAAAGTATGGCAATAAGAAAATATAAACCAACAACTAATGGTCGTCGTGGTATGTCAACACTTATGAATGAAGAACTAACAGCTTCAACTCCTACTAAGTCTTTATTATCAAAAAAGACAAAAACAGGTGGACGTAATAACCAAGGAAAATTAACAGTTCGTCATATTGGTGGCGGTGCTAAAAGAAAATATCGTCAAATCGATTTCAAAAGAAATAAAATTGGTATTACAGGACGTGTTGCTACTATTGAATACGATCCAAACCGTAATGCAAATATCGCTTTAATCAATTATTTAGATGGTGAAAAAAGATATATTATCGCTCCTAAAGGATTAAAAGTTGATATGATTATCGAAAATGGTGAACAAGCTGATATCAAAGTTGGTAATGCTCTTCCACTTATGAGTATTCCAGTTGGTACGGTTATTCACTGTATCGAATTAAATCCAGGAAGCGGAGCTAGTCTTTGCCGTAGTGCAGGATCTAGTGCACAAATTCTTGGTCGTGAAGGTAAATATGTTTTAGTTCGTTTACAATCAGGTGAAACAAGAAAAATTCTAGGAAATTGTATGGCTACAATTGGTGTTGTAGGTAACGAAGACTATGAACTTGTTAACATTGGTAAAGCTGGACGTACAAGACATATGGGTGTTAAACCTACTAACCGTGGTTCTGTTATGAACCCTAATGACCATCCACATGGTGGTGGTGAAGGTCGTGCTCCAATTGGACGTAAGAGCCCAATGACTCCATGGGGTAAACCAGCTCTTGGATATAAAACAAGAAAAAATAAGAAAACTTCTGACAAACTTATTGTTAGTCGTAGAAAGAAATAGGAGGACAAATAATGGCTAGAAGTTTAAAAAAAGGACCTTTTGCTGATGAACATCTATTAAAAAAGGTTGATAAACTAAATGAAAGTAACAAAAAAGAAGTAATTAAAACATATTCTCGTCGTTCTACTATTTTCCCAAGCTTTGTTGGACATACATTTGCTGTTCATAATGGAAAAGATTTTATTCCTGTTTATGTAACAGAAGAAATGGTTGGACACAAATTAGGGGAATTCGCATTAACACGTAAGTTCGGCGGACATGCAGGTCAGAAGTAGGAGGTATATATGGAAACTTATGCAATTCATAAAAGTGCTATGATAGCTCCTAGAAAGGCACGCATGACTATGGATTTAATCCGTGGTAAGGATGTTGACACTGCTAGAAGAATTCTTAGTACAACAAATACAAAAGCAAGTCGTTTAATCTCTAAAGTATTAGAAAGCGCTGTTGCAAACGCTACTAATAACTTTGGAGCAAACGAAAGTGATTTATTTATTAGCGAATGTATGATTAACCCAGGACCTGTTTATAAAAGAGTTAAATTTGCAAGTCGTGGAAATGTTGATAGAAGAGACAAAAGAACAAGTCATATTATCGTAAAAGTCAGTGATGGCAAAGGAGGCAACAACTAATGGGACAAAAAGTTAATCCAATAGGTTACCGTTTAGGTGTTAATAAAGATTGGCAATCAAAATGGTATAAAAATAGAAATGAATTTGGTAAAACTTTAATGAGCGATATCAAAATTCGTGAATATTTAGAAAAAAATCTTAAAGATGCTGCTGTTGCGTCAGTGACTATTGAAAGAAAGAAAAATCGTTGTGAAGTAACCATCAATACTGCAAAACCAGGCGTTATTATTGGCCGTGGTGGAGAAGATATTGATAAATTACGTAAAGCTTTATCTAAACATGTTGGTGAAGAAGTTTATGTAAACATTCAAGATGTTTCAAAAACTGCTGATTTATGTGCTCAACTTGTTGCAAATAACATTGCTTTACAAATTGAAAACCGTGCACCATTTAGAAGTGCTCAAAAAAGAGCTATTAGAAACACTATGAAAGCTGGAGCTAAAGGTATTAAAACATTAGTTTCAGGAAGATTAGGCGGAGCTGAAATGGCTAGAAGCGAAGGATATACAGAAGGAACTGTTCCTTTACATACTATCCGTGCTGATATTGATTATGCAGAAGCAGAAGCTAATACTACTTATGGTAAGATTGGTGTAAAAGTATGGATTTACAAAGGTGAAATTCTTCCAACTAAAAAAAATGTAAAGGAGAGTGACCAAAATGTTAATGCCAAAAAGAACTAAGTATCGTAAACAACATAGAAGAACTTATGATGGACACGCAAAAGGTAATACTGAATTACATTTTGGTGAATTTGGTTTAATGGCCAAAGAAGGTAACTACGTAAGTGCTCGTCAAATCGAAGCAGCTCGTATTGCTATGACTCGTTACATGAAACGTGGTGGTAAAGTATTTATTAATATTTTCCCAGATATGCCACGTACTAAAAAACCACTTGAAACTCGTCAAGGTAAAGGTAAAGGTAACGTAGAAGAATGGGTAGCAGTAGTTAAAGAAGGAAAAATCATGTTTGAAATTTCTGGTGTTGACGAAGAAATTGCTAGAGAAGCTCTAAGACTTGCTTCTCACAAATTACCTGTTCAATGTAAATTTGTTAAAAAGGAGGGAATCTAATGAAAGCTCTAGAAATTAGACAAATGACTTCTGAAGAAATCGAAAAGAAAATCAAAGAAGGCAAAAGTGAATTATTAAATATGCGTATGCAAAGTGCTAGAGGCGGATTAGAAAAACCTCACAAAATAAGTGCTATGAAAAAAGATATCGCAAGAATGATGACAGTTTTAAAAGAAAGAGAATTAGGAGGTACAAATGAAAACGGAAAGTAGAAAACAAGAATTAGTCGGCAAAGTTGTCAGTGCAGCTAACGACAAAACCATTACCGTTTTAGTTGAAACTCACAAAAGCCATCCATTATATGGAAAACGCGTAAAATATTCTAAAAAATACGCAGCACATGATGAAAAAAATGTTGCTAAAGTTGGAGACACAGTAAGAATTAGAGCAACAAGACCATTATCTAAAACTAAGAGATATGAACTTGTTGAAGTACTAGTTGAAGCTGTAGTATTATAGGAGGTAATCTTATGGTAATGCAAGAATCAAGACTTAAAGTGGCAGATAACACTGGCGCAAGAGAAGTCCTAGTTATCCGTCCTTTAGGCGGATCTAAAAGAAAAACAGCTAATATCGGAGATATTGTTGTTTGTACTGTTAAAAAAGCGATTCCAAATGGAAACTTAAAAAAAGGAAAAGTTGTTAAAGCTGTTATTGTAAGAAGTAAACAAGGTGTTCGTCGTGCTGATGGAAGTTATATTAAATTTGATGACAATGCATGTGTTATCATTAAAGACGATAAAACTCCAGTAGGTACACGTGTATTAGGTCCAGTGGCTAGAGAATTACGTGAAAAAGATTTCATGAAAATTGTTTCTTTAGCAAGTGAAGTTATATAGGAGGTTCAAATGAAAATTAAAGTAAATGATGAAGTTTTAATTATTGCTGGTAAAGATAAAGGAAAAACTGGCAAAGTTACGAAAACTTTAAAGAAAATTGACAAGGTTGTTGTTGAAGGTGTTAACATCGTTAAAAAACATCAAAAACCTAATCAAATGAACCAAGTTGGTGGAATCGTTGAAATGGAAGCTCCAATTCATGTTTCTAACGTTAAAAAAATTGAAAAAACTGAACCTAAAAAGAAAGCTAAGAAAGATTAAGGTGGGAATTTATGAGTACATATAAAGAATTATATAATAAGGAAATTGTTCCTGCTCTTATGAAAGAATTTAATTACAAGACAGTTATGCAAGTTCCTAAATTAGAAAAAATTGTTATCAACATTGGTGTTGGAGAAGGTCATGCTGATGAAAAGTATATCGAAGCTGCATTAAAAGACTTAGAAGCTATTACAGGTCAAAAAGCAGTTATTACAAAAGCACATAAATCAATCGCTGGATTTAAAATCCGTGAAGGACAACCTATAGGTGTTAAAACAACACTTCGTGGTGAAAAAATGTATATTTTCTTAGAAAAATTAATTCGTGTTGCTCTTCCTCGTGTAAGAGACTTCCGTGGGGTATCAAAAAATGCTTTTGATGGACATGGTAACTATACATTAGGAATTAAAGAACAATTAATTTTCCCAGAAATCGTATACGATAATATTTTAAAAATTCGTGGTATGGATATTGTTATGGTAACAACAGCTCATACAAACGAAGAAGCTAAGGCATTACTTGCAGGATTTAAGATGCCTTTCAAAGGATAGGAGGACACTATGGCAAAAACAAGTTTAAAAGTAAAACAATCACGCACACCTAAGTTTAGCTCTCGTGCTTATACCAGATGTGAACGTTGTGGAAGACCTCATGGTGTTCTACGTAAATATCATTTATGTCGTATTTGCTTCAGAGAACTTGCCAATGAAGGTAAGATTCCTGGCGTAAAGAAAGCAAGTTGGTAGGAGGGTGTACTTATGGTAGCAGATAAAATTTCTGATATGCTTACAAGAATCCGTAATGCAAATCAATTAAAATATGATACAGTTGAAGTTCTTGGTACTAAGATGACTCGTGGCATTGCCGATATTTTAAAAAGAGAAGGTTATATTGCTGATTACGAATATACTGAAAACGTAAATGGTGACAAAATGACAATCACTTTAAAATATGGTGACCGTAAAGAAAGAGTTATTACAGGTTTAAAAAGAATTAGTAAATCTGGTTTACGTGTTTATGCAAAAGTTGATGAAATTCCATACGTTTTAAACGGTTTAGGAATTGCAATTATTTCAACTTCAAAAGGACTTATGACTGATAAAGAAGCTAGAAATGCTAAGTTAGGAGGCGAAGTACTTGCCTATATTTGGTAAGGAAAATCTATGAGTAGAATTGGTAATAGAAAACTTAGTATCCCAACTGGTGTTGAAGTAACTTTAGAAAAAAATCTTTTAACTGTTAAATCAGGAAAAGGATCATTAGATTTAACTATCGATCCACTTGTTGTTGTAACAATTGGTGAGGGTGTTATTGAAACCAAACCAGCTAACGCTACTCCTCGTGCAAACGTTATGTATGGTACAACAAATTCACTTATTAAAAATATGTTAATTGGTGTATCAGAAGGTTATACAAAAGGATTAGAAATCGTTGGTGTAGGTTATCGTTTCAATGTTTCTGGAAACAAAATAGGTGTTACTGCTGGTTTTTCACATCCAGTAGAAATGGTTTGTCCAGAAGGAATTGAAGTAAAATCAATTAGCAATACCGAAATTGAACTTTCTGGTATTGATAAACAAAAAGTATCTGAATTTGCGGCAAATATTCGTAAATTAAGAAGTCCAGAACCTTATAAAGGAAAAGGAATTCGATATAAAGGCGAACATATCCGTCGTAAAGAAGGAAAGAAAGCGGCTAAGTAGGTGAGAATATGATAAAGAAAGAATCTAAAAATACGGCACGTTTAAGAAGACATGCTAGAGTTCGTAAAACAATTTCTGGTACAAGCGAAATGCCTCGTTTAAACGTTTTCCGTTCTAATAAAGAAATTTATGCTCAAGTTATTGATGATGTAAACGGTATCACTTTAGCTAGCTCTTCATCAAAAGAATTAAAAGTAAATGGTGGTAATATCGAATCAGCTAAAGCTGTAGGTAAAGATATTGCTACAAAATGTAAAGCAAAAAAAATAGAAAAAGTTGTTTTCGATAGAGGTGGATATCTTTATCATGGACGTGTCGCTGCTTTAGCAGACGCTGCACGTGAAAACGGCTTAGAGTTTTAGGAGGGTACAAAATGGCTAGACAAAATATGGATCCAAAGAAAAAATTATTGGAAGAAAAAGTTATTAACCTTAGTCGTGTTACCAAAGTTACAAAAGGTGGAAGACATTTCCGTTTCTCTGCTACTGTTGTTGTTGGTAACCGTAAAGGCCTAGTTGGTATGGGTACTGGAAAAGCTAATGAAGTTAACGATGCTATCGCTAAAGCTTCAAAAGCAGCTAACAAAAATGTTACTCGTGTTGCCCTTCAAGATGCTCGTACCATTCCTCATGAAGCAACTGGTAAAGTTGGACGTGCTGTTGTCTTAATTAAACCTGCTAAAGAAGGTACTGGTGTTATCGCTGGTGGTGCTGCTCGTGCAGTCTTAGAACTTGCTGGTGTTAAAGATATCGTATCAAAAAGTTTAGGCAGCAATACAAAAGTTAATGTTGCTAAAGCTACTTTAGAAGCTTTAAAAAGCGAACGTACTCCTGCAAAAATTGCAGCTTTAAGAGGAAAGAAAGTTGAGGAGTTATAATGAGATTAGAAAGTTTACCTAAAACTAAAGAACTTAAAAATACAAAACGTGTTGGTCGTGGACCTGGGTCTGGAATGGGTAAGACTTCTACTCATGGAGAAAAAGGTCAAAAATCAAGAAGTGGTGTTAGTATCTCAGCTTGGTTCCAAGGTGGACAATCTCCTTTATATAGAAGACTTCCAAAAAGAGGATTTAAAAATACGCGTTTTGAAACAAAATACGCCGTTATTAACTTAAGTGATTTAGATAAATACTTCAATGATGGAGACGTTGTTACTCCAGAAGTATTAAAAGAAAAAGGAATTATTAAAAAACAATTAAATGGAGTTAAAGTTTTAGCAAATGGTACTTTGACGAAAAAATTAACTGTAAAGGCTAATCGTTTTTCAAGTATCGCTGTGACTAAAATTGAAGAGTCTGGTGGAAAAACTGAGGTGATCTAATATGAAAAAAGGGTTATCCAGATTTTTTTCCAAAGACGTCAAAGATCTTAGAAAAAGAATTTTGTTTACGTTACTCGTTTTAGGAATGTACTGTATTGGGTGTGGCATCACAATTGTGTGGGCAACACCTTGGCTTGATTCCTTATATGGATCATTAGGCTTCATGGGTATTTTCAACTTAATGAGTGGTGGGGGTTTTGATAAATTCTCAATCTTTGGTCTTGGTGTAACCCCATATATTAATGCTTCAATTATTACTCAGTTACTCACTATGGATATCATTCCATACTTTAAAGAGTTAAAAGAACAAGGATATGTTGGAAGACAAAAAATTAATCGTATCACAAGATATTTAGGAATTATCCTAGCCTTTATTCAATCTTATGTTTTAACGGTTTTCTTACTTAATGTTAAGGATGTTGACATGGTTTTAAAAATCACTCTTATTATGAGTGCTGGAACATCTTTCCTACTTTGGTTAGGTGATCAAATTACAAATAAAGGTATTGGTAATGGTCAATCACTTCTAATTATGGCCAGTATCGTTTTAAGTCTTCCAGCTGTATTTACAGGAGCTTACAATGCTTTTGTAAATAGCGCAAGTTATGCTTCTTGGTTAGGAATGTTATTTTTCATATGTTACCTTATCATGTACTTATTAGTCATCGTAGGTATCGTATGGATTACCTTAGCCGAAAGAAGAATTCCTATTCAATATGCAAATAAAACAGTAAGTGCTTATAAAGCTAAAGAATCTTATTTACCTTTAAAGATAAATTATGCAGGAGTTATGCCTGTTATCTTTGCTTCTATGTTACTTACTATTCCATCTATTATCGTTAACTTAATTGGTAATCAAAGTGCGATTGACTTTGTTAGTAACTATATTTTATATACGTCACCAACAGGTTTTGTACTTTATATTGCCTTAATCGTTTTCTTCAGTTATTTTTATACCTTTATGGCTATGAATCCTGAAGAAATGAGTAAAGATTTAAATAAAAGTGGCGCTTACATTCCGGGGGTAAGACCTGGTGTGGAAACAACTAAATATATTAATAAAGTTGTTGGCAGACTCACTTTAGTAGGAAGTATCTTTATTGCTGTTTTAGCAGGCTTACCTATTTTAATTTCAAATCTTACAGGATTAAGTCAATCCATCGCGATTGGTGGAACCGGTATCTTAATTGTTGTCGGTGTGGCTATTGAAACGTTTAAACAAATTCAAAGTGGAATGGTTGCCCGTACTTATTCACACAGAAGGATGAAGTAATGAAAAATGTTATTTTTCTTGCTCCTCCTGCTGGGGGTAAGGGCACATTAAGTGATTATTTAATTGATACATTTAACTATGAACATATTTCAACAGGTGATCTTTTACGTGAAGAAGCCAAGAATAATGAAGAGTTAAATGAATTTTTAAAATCAGGTCATTTAGTTTCTGATGACATGATTATGGAAATGGTTGCAAAAAAATTAAAAACTTTGCATAAAGACAGACCATTTATTTTAGATGGTGTGCCAAGAACATTGCAACAAGCTCAAAAACTTGATATAATATTGTCTGGTTTAGAGCATTCTAAGGTTGTTGTTATTTATTTAGATGTAGAAAAGGCGATTTTAATAGACCGTGTGGTAGGTAGACAAATTTGTCCGAAGTGTCATCGCAGCTACAACAGTAGAATAAAAGAATTTAAACCAAGTATTGATAATATTTGCGATAATTGCGGTGCAACACTTGTTCACCGTGATGATGACAATCTAGAGTCTTTTATGATTCGTTATCAAGAATATGAGAGCAATACACATCCGGTAGTATCTTTTTATAAAGAAAAAGGAATGTTAGAAGTACTTCAAAATAATGAAGTCGACCAAACAGAAGCTCTCAAAAATTTAAGGAGAATCGTCGATGAACATTAGAAGTGAACGAGAAATAAAATTAATGAAAGAAGCCGGACATATTAATTTTCTAGCTCATAAAGAGATGGAGAAATATATACGTCCTGGTATTACAACTAAAGAATTAGACAAAAAAATCACTGATTTTATTGTAAGTCACGGAGGCATCGCGTCTTGTTACGGCTATGAAGGATTTCCAGGCCATGCTTGCATTTGTATAAATGATGAAGTGGTTCATGGAATTCCTGGTAACCGTCGTTTAAAAGATGGCGATATTGTAAAACTTGATTTTACAGTACGAAAAGCAGGATATGAGTCAGATATGACCAGAACTTATCTTGTAGGAAATGTCGATGAGAAAGTAAAACAAATGGTTATTGATACGGAACAAGCTTTATATGAAGGTATCAAATGTGTGAAACCAGGTAATCGTATCGGGGACATATCAAACGCGATTGAAATCTATGCTCATGCTCATGGTTTATCTGTTGTAGAAGAACTAGTGGGACATGGAATTGGTACAGATATGCATGAAGAACCTGATGTACCTAATTATGGAGAAGCACATAAAGGTCCCGTTTTAAAAGAAGGAATGGTTTTAGCAATAGAACCAATGCTTAATTTAGGACGTAAAGAAGTCGTTATGTTGGATAACGATTGGACAATTGTGACAGAAGATGAAAGTTTTTCATGTCACTTTGAACATACTGTCTGTGTAACCAAAGATGGGTATGAAATTTTAACAGGAGAATAGAAATTTATGGCGAAAAAAAATGATCGAAAAAGCAATTTACAAAGCAAAGACGTTGTAAAGAACAAACATCAAGTGAATAATACGAAATCCGACAAATTAGAAGTAGAAGGAAAAGTAGTAGATGTCTTAAAAGGCGGAGATTACTTAGTAGAACTACCAAATGGATATACTGTAGAGGCCTACGTTTCTGGTAAAATGCGCGTTAATATGATTCGTATTCTACCAGGTGATACAGTCACTATTGAACTTTCTCCTTACGATTTAACACGTGGGCGCATTACATGGAATAAAAGATAATGGAGGTAAATTATGAAAGTTAGAGCATCAGTAAAACCAATATGTAAGAAATGTAAAGTAATTAGAAGAAATGGTAAAGTTATGGTTATTTGTGAAAATCCAAAACACAAACAAGTACAAGGAAAGTAGAGGAAAGTTATGGCAAGAATTAAGAATATCGAATTACCAAACGAAAAACATGTATGCATTGGTTTAACTAGTATTTATGGTATTGGTAGACCTTTAGCAAAAACTATTTGTGCAAACGCTGGCGTTCCAGCTGATCGCAAAGTTAAAGATTTAACAGACGAAGATATCCAAGCTCTTCGTAAAGAAATTGATAATCATGTTGTAGAAGGTGATCTACGTCGTGAAGTTCAAATGAGCATTAAAGAAAAAATGGAAATTAACTCATATCAAGGAGTTCGTCACAAAAAAGGACTTCCTGTAAGAGGACAAAGAACTAGCAGAAACGCTCGTACAAGAAAAGGTAAGGGTAAAGTTGTTGCTAATAAGAAAAAAGCAGGTAAATAGGAGGTTTTAGATTATGGCATATAATAGAAGAAAAAGAAAAGTTAAGAAAAATATTCCTGAGGCCGTTGCTCATATTAAATCAACATATAATAACACTATCGTAACTATTACAGATAAAGAAGGTAATGTTATTAGTTGGGCAAGTGCTGGTACTATTGGATACAAGGGTTCTAAAAAGAAAACTCCTTTTGCAGCTGGTACAAGTGCTGAAGCTTGTGGTCGTGCCGCTATGGATTGTGGTGTAAAAAAAGTTGAAGTACATGTTAAAGGTTTAGGAGCAGGAAGAGAAAATGCTATTCGTCAATTACAAGCTGTTGGTATTGAAGTAACAAGTATTATTGATGAAACACCAGTTCCTCATAATGGATGCCGTCCACCAAAAAGACCAAGAAATTAGTTCTCGGAAAGGAAAATGATTATGATTAAATTTGAAAAACCAGATTATAAAATTGCGGAATATCAAGATAGTAATCACTATGGTAAGTTTGTATTAGAACCCCTTGAAAGAGGTTTTGGTCATACAATTGGTACTGCTTTAAGAAGAGTTATGTTATCAAGTATGCCTGGATGTGCTATCAATACGATTAAAATCGATGGCGTTTTACATGAATTCCAAAAAATTGACGGTGTTTATGAAGACGTAACTGCTATTGTATTGAACTTTAAAAGTGTTGTTTTAAAAAATCATTCAGAAGAACCAAAAGTAATGCACCTTTCTGCAAATACTCCAGGACCTGTTACAGCAGGTATGATTGAACATGATCAAGATATTGAAATTATTAATCCCGACTTTGTTATTTGTAACTTAGTTGAAGGTGGTAAAATTGATATTGAAATCACATGCAATAATGGTAAAGGTTATGTCGATTCTAAAGAAAATCAAAAACTTTATGCTGAAGACAAACCAGGTGTTATTGCTATCGACTCATTATATTCACCAGTAGAAAGAGTTAACTATGAAGTAGAAGGTGCTCGTGTTGGTCATAATGAAAACTTCGATAAATTAATTATGGAAGTTGAAACAAATGGAAGTATTACTCCAGAAGAATCTATGGCTTTAGCTGGTAAAATTTTGATTGAACATTTCAGTATTGTGGCTGATTTAAATGCCATTAGTGATGTTGCCGGTCTTATGAGTGAAAAGAAAGTTGATACAATTACTAAAACTTTAGAAACACCAATTGAAGAAATTGAATTCTCTGTACGTGCTTATAATTGCTTAAAAAGAGCAGGAATTCATACGGTTCAAGATTTAATCAACAAAAAAGAAGTAGAAGTTACAAAAATCCGTAACTTAGGTAAAAAATCTTTAAAAGAAGTATTAGACAAAGTTGAAGAAATGGGACTTAAGTTCCACGAATAAGGAGGTAAAACGAAATGGCTTATAGAAAATTAGGAAGAGAAACTCGTCAAAGAAGAAGCATTTTAGCAGGACTTTCTAAAACTGTTATCTTAGAAGGTAGTGTTATTACAACAGAAGCAAGAGCTAAAGAAGTTCGTAAATTTGTTGAAAAAGCGATTACTTATGGTAAAAGAGGAACATTAGTTTCTAGAAGAAAAGCTTTAGCTTTCTTCCATAATGATAACGAAGTTGTTAGTAAAATATTTAATGAACTAGCACCTAAATATCAAGACCGTAATGGTGGATATACTCGTATCATTAAAATCAAAGAACGTATTGGCGATGACGCTTTACAAGTTAAATTAGAATTAGTTTAAGAATAGAGATACAAATTCTCTATTTTTTCTTGTCTTTATGTTCTTTATTCGTTAGAATATAAACTTATGAAAAAGGATGATACTTATGAAAAAATATTTAAAAGAAAAAGGAAAACAAGTCCTTGAATGGGCAAATGTAAGAGAAGATTCCAATATGAATATGCAATTACAAAAATTAGCAGAGGATTCTTTAAAAACAATTGATGATTCTTCAAAAAAAGTGAAAAATTATCATAAGCAACATAAGATTATGAATCGTTATGAAAGAGTTATGAGTACCATTCAAAAAATAAGAAGTGCCTTTGATGGTGATTTAACATGCCAATATACTCTTTATCCATTAAATGACATTTTTTTAGATTGTATGAAAAAATATGATTTATCTTCTTTAGAAAAAGGTGAAATAATTTCTTATCTGTTACAACAAAATTATGAAATTGTTAAAACTAATAAATTTATTATTTCCAATTTTGAAATGGACAGAAAATATTATAAAATTTTTAATGTAAGTAATGATACAAATCGAATCTTTTTAAAAATGCTTATTTGTAAATTAAAAGGTCTTTCTTATAAAGATATGTTTGAAGTAAATGAAAACAAGAAAACTATTTTTGAAGAATATTATAAAAAAGTTACTTCTTCCAAAGAACTTTATAAAAAGGTTTATGATAAACTATTTTCTATTATAAAAAATAATGTTTTATCTCAAAAAGATTTAGAGTCCATTAAAGTTTTATTAAGAATGGTTCATGTAGATGAAAATATTATCGATGATTATCTAACTTATCTAAAAAGTATAAGTAAAACAAATATAATTAGTCCTAAAAAAGTAATCAAAAAAGAGGAAGTAAAACCTTTATCCCATAATGAGATAAGAAGAAGATTATCTAAATATTACGATATAGGTAAAGAAGAAGTTATCAAAGAGTTTAATTATGCTCATTTTAAAGAAGTTTTAATCGCGTTAAAAGAACTTAATATGTTAGAAAAAAGAAATAATATTGTATTTAAAAAATTAAGTGAAAATCCTCTTTTAAATGATGATTATTTTGCTTATTTATATCAAAAACTTAAGTTTCAATATCCTAATAAAGAAGAACTAGATCTTATCAATGAATATTTAGAAGAAATAAAAAAATGTAATGAAGAAGATGCTTTATTTTGGCAAGAAGAAATTAAAAAAATATTACTTTCTTTAAAAGGAGAATTAGATAAAAGTTTTAAATATGAAAATTTTGTTTTAAAAATGAAGAGTGAAAAGATGTAAAAGGCTTTAAACATCTTTTTTTTCATGTTAAAATAAACAAAAGAGAAGAGGAAGTTTATGCAAAAGAAAACAATTCTAACCGGTATTCGTCCAACTGGTAATTTACACTTTGGGCATTTATTTGGAGCGGCTCAAAACTGGTTAAAATTACAGGAAGAATATGAATTTTTCTTGGAAATTGCCGATGTTCAAGCTTTAACAGATAACTTTAATAATCCGAGTAAAGTTCGTAAAAATGTTTTGGAATTAACAAGTGATTTATTATCCATTGGTATTGATCCAGAAAAAGTTCATTTATATATTCAATCAGATATTCCTGAAATAGCTGAATTAACGGTTTATTACTCAAATTTAGTAACAATGGCTAGGTTATATCGTAACCCAACTGTTAAAACAGAAATTGCCCAAAAAAAGGCTTTATTTGGCCAAAATGGAGAAGGTGTTACTTATGGCTTTGTAGGTTACCCTGTAAGTCAAGCCGCTGATATCACGGCGTTTAAAGGAGGTCTTATTCCCGTTGGTGAAGATCAATTGCCTCTTATTGAACAGTGTAGAGAAATTGTTCGTAAGTTTAATCACATTTATGGTGAAACTTTATTAGAACCAGAACCCATGCTTTCTAAAACTCCACGTATTAAAGGGTTAGATGGCAATGAAAAAATGGGTAAAAGTTTAGGTAATGCTCTTTATTTAGTAGATGATGAAGACACCATTTCTAAAAAGATTATGGGAGCTTTAACAGATACGAATAAGGTGAAAAAAGATGATCCAGCTGACCCAGAAAAATGTATGGTTTATTATTATCATAAATTAATTCAAAATGAAAATTTAGAAACGGTTCATGATGAGTGTCAAAAAGGTGCTCGGGGATGTGTTAATTGTAAAAAAGAACTTATTCAAAAAATGAATGAATTTTTAGCCCCAATTAGGGAAAGAAAAAGATATTATAAAGAACATCCAGAAGAAGTTGAAAAAATTTTAAAAGACGGTACAAAAGTCGCTAAAAAACGCGCCGAAGAAACAATGAAAGATGTAAAAAAAGCTATGCAAATTGATTATTTTGAAAAATAAAATATTTGCTTACACAAAAAAAATATTTGTGCTATACTATCTTAGTCGTGCAGCGAAAAAGCATAAGTCCAGACAATTTGACTGTGCTTTTTTTATGTTTGGAAAGGGTGAGTTTATGAATAAAAAATTAGATGTTGCAAACGACAATATCAATAAGCTTTTGTTAGCATTTTCTATACCATGTGTTATAAGTATGCTTATTAATGCTTTTTACAATATTATTGACCAAATTTTTATTGGAAAAGGGGTAGGAACGATTGGTAATGCCGCGACCAATGTTATTTTTCCTATTGTTATTATTTGTAATGCCATTGCTTCTTTAATCGGTAATGGTTGTGCGGCTAATTTAAGTTTAAAACTAGGAGAAGGTAAAAATGAAGAAGCTTCAAAAAGTGTTGGAAGTTCTATTACTTTATTGTTTATTTTTTCAATTGTTTTAGCTATTTTAGGTGAGTTATTTTTACCTAAACTTGTTTATTTATTTGGATGTACGCCTACGGTTTATGATTCGGCGATTAGTTATGGAAGAATTATTTTATATGGAGCACCTTTCGTTATTATTTATACAGGTTTATCTTCTATTATTAGAGCGGACAATGATCCAAAATATTCTATGATATGTCTAGTAACCGGGGCTCTTATTAACTGTGTTTTAGATCCAATCTTTATCTTTGGATTTAAAATGGGGGTTGCAGGCGGTGCTCTTGCCACTATCATTGGTCAAGCAGTTTCCTTTTTAATTGCGTGTCTTTATATTCCTAAAATAAAATCTGTTAAATTAAAGAAAGAAGATTTTAAACTTAACAAAGATGTTTTAAAAACACTTGGTCTTGGTTTATCTAGTTTTATTACCCAAATGACAGTCTTAGCTTTATTTGTGGTTATGAATAATTTAATGACAAAATATGGGGCTAGCACTAAGTTCGGTAGTGATATTCCTTTATCTGTTTATGGCGTTATGTCAAAAATAAACAGTGTTTATGTTAACTCAATTTTAGGAATATCTATTGGTGCTCAACCTATCTTAGGCTTTAACTATGGGGCTGGAAATTATAAAAGAGTTAAAGAAACCCTTCGTAAGGTTATGTTAATTGGTCTTTGTATTGGTATCTTCTTTAATATTATTTTCTATTTCTTTCCAAGTCAAATTGTTTCTATCTTTATTAGTTCTAGTGATGAAAGTTATACTTTATTTATGGAATTTGCCGTTTTATTTTCAAGAACTTTCTTTTTGGTTTGTGCCTTAAACTTCTTTGAAATGTCAACTAGTATTGTTGTTCAATCTCTTGGTAACGTTAAAAAGGCTACCTTAGTTTCTTTTGTAAGACAAATTATTCTTTTTATTCCTCTTGCTTTTTACTTAACCCATAAAATGGGCTTAAATGGTGCTTTATATGCTGCGCCTATCGCCGATGGCATTTGCTTTTTTGTCGTCTTATTTGTTTTCTTTAGTGAATATCGTAAGTTGGATAAAAAAGAAGAACAACTAACAGATGAATTTGAAGAAAAAGAATATAATAAAAATGTCGACAAAGTTATTACTATTGGTCGAGAATATGGTTCTGGTGGACGTTATGTGGGAGAACTTCTAGCCAAAGAATTAGGCATTCCTTTTTACGATAAAGAGATTATCTTTTTAACTGCTAAAAAATCTGGTTATGCCGAATCATTTATTGCTAAATATGAGGAAAGTAAAAATTTATTTTATGAACAAGATAATGATATCTTTGTAGCAGAAACAAAAGTTATTAAAGAAATTAGTAAAACACCATGTGTTATTGTTGGTAGATGTGCAGATAGTATTTTAGAAAAGCAAAAAAATGTTTTAAAAGTATTTTTGTATAGTGATGAAAAAAGTAAACTAAAACGTATTCATAAATATTATCATGAAGAAAATGCTGAAAAAATTCTTAAGAAAAAGGATAAAGAAAGAGCTAAACATTATAAATATTATACAGGAAAAGATTGGAAAGATTATTCACATTATGATATTGCATTAAATGTGGATAAGTTTGGTATTCAAAATACTGTTGAAACAATCAAAAACATTGTTTTAAACAATAACAGTAAAAAATAAAAAAGGCCGTAAGGTCTTTTTTGATATTAATTAATTTTCATTACTAAATTTGGTCCGGTATACTCAATCACAATATCATTAAAAAATGTAAAATTATTTTTACCAACTTTGTTAACAGCATTTTCAAATTCTTCTAAAATGTCATTAGCTATCTGTATTTTCTTTTTTTCCTCCCAAATGTTTTTATTTTTTCTGAGCTCTCCAAGTTTTTTATGAGTTGTGTTTAGATAATTTAGATGATTTCCTGTTAAATCTTCATAATTTTCTAATGCCAATTGATAATAAAGTATTTGAGACATCTTATTGTCAAATTCATTTTTTATATTGTTGTTCATTTGTTATCTCCTTTAAAATTAATATACTTTAATAATTTTTTGCTTGTAATAATTTTTTTTTACAAAAATGCTAAGTTTTAAATAATTATTTTAAAAGAACTAAACTTGCAAAAAGAGAATATAATAAAAAAGTAGCAAATTCACTTTAATGTTTTTTTTATTTAACCATTCTTTTTTTAAATATTATATATTTTTCTATCTTTAAAGGTATTAATTTTTAAAATGAAGTAGAGAAGATTTTAATTTACTCCATTAAGTTTGCAAGTTTGTGATTACTCAGTTGTACATATGAATAGCTAATGTTATTTTTTTAATCATGTAATTAATAAAATGCGCTAATAAAAGGCAAATGAGGAGTAATATTAATTGATATGCCAATATACCTAAAATATAATTAAAGGAAATCAAATGTTGTAAAGCAGATATTTTATATACCTTATTTTGCAAAACAGGATGAAACAGATAGATATAAAAGGAGTTTGCAGAAATTAAATTTAAAAGCTTATGTTTTCGTGTTATTTTAATTCCTAAAATATAATTCATAAAAAGAATAGACATACTTACTAATAACAAACTATCTATATTATATAATTTTAAATGATTGCTAGAATAGCACATTATTCCTACAATATATAAAACAATGAAAAGAAGGCCACTTAATTGAATAAATTTTGGATGTTCATGCACTTTGTAAAAGAAGCTTCCCATTAAATAATAGCCAATAATATAATTTGGAATAGTTAACAACCAATAACTAGAAATTTCAAATGGTAGGAGTTTCAAAAAAGCTGGAATAATTAGTGTCAGCATAATTAAAAATACATACTCTTTTATATTAATGTTTCTTACTATTTGATTTAAAAATGGCATAATAAGATACAAACCAACTAACATATAAATGTACCAATATGGTTCAGTAATTGGGTTTTGAAAAAAATTTTTAAAAAAGTAAAAATCCATGTTTTTATGTTGTAAAAAATAAATAAGGAATGACATAATGAACAAAGGAATAAATACTTTAAAAATTTTTTTTAAAACATCTTTAAATGTTAATTTTTTTGTACACATCAAATAGCCTGTGCTCATAACGAATATAGGAACGGCTATACGACACAAAACAAATTCAATTTTGTAAAAATTTGAATAATTTTCATTGGTTAACAGATAGGAACTTGTATGGTTAATAATTACTAAAATACAAGCAATGGCTTTTAAAATATCAATATTTTCGAAATAAATTTTTTTCATTATAAGATTCTCCTCTCATTTTCTCTTTTTAAGAATGATATCATGAATTTTGCATAATTAAAACAACTTTGCTAACTGTTATTAAAATAAAATTTACAGTAAGAAAGTTGTTTTTAATAATTATTTTTTTATTAATGTTTAGCGTTTTTTAGAAATATTTTTTACTATTTTAAAAATGTAAATTGTTTTTCAGTTTTACTAAAAACATCAAAAGCTTTATTTGAACTACTATTATATGAAATCATGCCATATTTATCTGAAACTATACTATAATCATTTGTATTTTCATTATAATTTACAAAAATGATTCGATTTTTATCTTCTTCTAAACTTTTGTCTCCAATATTTTCACTAGAATATCGAACTTGAATACTACCAGCTCTTGCCATTTCAACAGTGCCTATTCCTAATTTTTCTTTAAAGCTTTCATCTTTTAATGATAATAATTGAGTTAAAGGAACAGTTCCACCTGAGTATTTAGCTTGAATTGTATTTTCTAAATTGTTATTTGTTGTATTTTTCAATATTTTATTAATTTTAAATTCTGACGTAGTGAACGGAGTACCACTTTCATTTAGTACAGTTTTAACATCTTTTAAATACTCGACTTCTAAAACGATATCTGAATACTCATACAAGTCTTCAGGCTTAATAACAGCATAATCTGCAGATATTGTTGCTTCTATTATTTCTGGTTTTTCAACGTTTTCTTGATAAGAATTAGTTGGTTCTTTTTCATAAAAATCAGATTTATTATTATATATTGCAATTCCTGCACTAGCAATAATACCAATTCCCACCAAAGTACCGATCATTATTTTTTTATTCATTTTCACCATCTCCTTAATTATATAACCTATTAAAAGCATCTTGGTCAACTTGTTGTACCGTTTGTGCAACTCGTCCAAAACCAGTTTGACACATTAAACTGTTGGGATTTTCATTATTATGACCTAAGCCCCATGCATGACCAAATTCATGGGCAACAGTACCTTGTCTAACAGTGAAATCATAATTTTGAAAAACATCGTTATTTATATGTATTTCTGAGAAAAGCCAACTTTCACTTGGAACACCAGAATTCACTCTGTCTTTAACAGTTACCCAAGTAACAGTTACTGGATTTCTATTTACTCTTTTGTATAAATTAGTATAAGCTAAAACTCCATTATTTCCATCACTCGAAGCATAGAAATCTATCGCACTGCTGGTTTTATTATATGTTCTTGTATTTGGATATAATTTATTATATCCTAAACCTGTATAAACCCAATTATTAGCCGCTCCAGAAATTGTTCCACTATATCCCGGTGCTGATTGGTCAATATAATAATAGATACTTTCTATATTCCATGAAGTTTTATAAGCTCCAGTTGGAGTAATTGTTTCGGCTGAAACTGTTGATATAAAACCAGTACAACCGATAACAGCCAATAGTCCTAAAAAATATTTTATTTTATCTTTTAACATTTTCATTCCCACTTTCTAAATTTTAATTTGAATTGATGCGATAATTACATTCAATTCTTTGAAATTTACTATTTCATTAAATAGTATTTTGTAAATACAATGGAGATAAAAATTTAATATAAAGTATTTATTTCATATACCACCTAATTCCTCCCATTAGCACTTTCCATGGTAAAGGCTTATAAAACTAAAATAGTTACTTACAAATTAATATCTACACCCGGAGCATTGTCATAAACGTTTCTAGCTGTACCTGTAAATTGAAATACATTTCCATAACCACCGACACCGATAGTATATTGATTACTAACTGCCGAATTTGTATTGCTCATAGCATGTTGGTAACTTCCGTACAATGTTCCATTAAGAGACGTTGTAAACGATGTTGTAACTCTAATATTTGAAACACTAGGTAATAAAAATGAATACCCAAAACCATTCGTAAATTTTTTAGGGTTATTATATGATTGATAGTAGTTATCTCCTGTAACTATCAAATTATTAACATTTAAAAGACTTGGTCCATTTAATCTCGCTCCCATTACGTCATAACTTTTTATAAATGGGGTTCCGTTCCAACCAGTAACCATTGTACTGTAACAACTACTGCTACACGTTTTAGTAATCGTAAGTGTTCTCAGATTACTTGTTACAGAACTACCATAAGTTACATAAGAATCAGTATATGTTGTTTCTTTTCTTACTTCCTTATCAAACAAATCCATATCTTTAATTTGGAAATATTCATCTTGACTCACAAATTCTTGATATCCATCCCAATATATCTTTCCAAAAAAATCATACTCTTTTTCAGAAAAACTAACTCCATTATCATTAACAAAGTAATTTTCCTTTGCAAACGCGGTTGGCATTAGAGATACACTCAATAATACACCAAGTAAAATCTTGTGTTTCATAATAAATCACTCTTCCTCTCTTCTATTAAGCAAACTTTAACATGAAATCAACAAAAAAAGTAGTGCCAATTTGGCACCACCACTATTTCAAATATTTTTCTACATAACTTTTATAAAATTTTTCATAGATTTTTTTAGCTTCTTCACAATTTCCACTCATACAATTCACGTTATTATTAGTTATTTCAAAACTAATATTTTTTTGGAAATTAGAATAAGATAAATTTTCTGACCTTAAATCATAAGTATAATTTTCCACATCATTATTCACATAAAAAAAGCCCATACTATATACTAAAGTATCTTTTTCTTTTATCAAAGTACAACTATCATATTCATCACATTGAAAGTTTTCTTTTATTTTAGTTGGTGTTAAAAAACGTTTTGTTTCCTGTTTTTCTCCAATTTTCTTTTCTTTTGAATACACAAAATTGTTATTCGAAACTTCTTGATTAAAATTCAATAAAATTTCTTCACTGCCAATTACAACAATAAACTTTTGTTTTCCTTCAATAAAATCTTGGTATGAAAGAAAAGCTTCATAACCATAACTATCTTGTAAAAGAACATGATAATCTCCAATATATATCAATTTTCTTTCATTGTTTATTTCAGAAAAAATCGTCACGTTTTGTACCTCAGGATTGATACAACCAATTTGAAAATAAATCTTTTTCTTGGACAAAATTAATAATCCGTTTGTCAATTCATAAGATTCAGATGAACCTGAAAACGTGTAAGCACGCATGGTATCATAATTTTGAAAAAAATATAATGTTATTAATCCCATAAAACTTATTATAAAAAATATTGTTAATAGTATGGTTGCAATTTTTATTTTTTTATATTTTGAATTTTGACTTTTTAAATAATTTAAAAAAGTATTTTGTAATTTTTCTTCATTTTGATTATTTTTGCGTTCACAAGCGATTAATTCATCTAATGAAATCTCGAATATTTGACTATAATATAACAAATCATCAAAAGTTGGTCGTCGTTTATTATTCTCAAGGCGATTTATTTTTGAATGATCAACATGCATTTCTTCTGCTAACTCATATTGTGACATATTTTTACTTAATCTCAAAGATTTCAAGAATTGACCTATCTTATCGTAATCCATTAGCCTACACCTCACATAGAGTATAATATGTTCAATTTTAAATTTAAATAATACAATTAATTTTTATGAAAAGAGTACCTCTGATGTTTTTTTGTCAAACCATTGTTTAAGATGTCATCGATTTCTATAAGAAAATTATATAACAACTTACATATTAGAGATATAAAAATATCCTCTTAATGCCCTAAAAACCTTAATTTTGTGGTATAATAAGGTCATAGTTTAATTACTTAGAGGAGGGTTACTGTGAAAAAAATAGGTGAGTATGTTGTTTATCGTAAAGAGGTTTGTGAAATCAAAGATGTTAAAGAAAATCCCGTTAATCATGTCATGAGTTATAAACTTGTTCCTATTACGGATACGTCTTTAACAATGAATATTCCCGTTGATAATGAATTTATTAGAGATTTAATGACTTTAGAGGATATCAATGTTTTAATTGGGCAAATCAAAGATATTCCCATTTTATTAGGAGAAGCTAAACAACTTGAAAATGAGTATAAAAGAGTATTAAATGAAGGAACAAATTATGGTCTTGTTCAAATTATTAAAACGACATATGAAAGAAATCAAGCACGCATTAAAAATAATAAAAAAGTAAGTGAAAAAGATAATCGCTATTTTGAAATGGCTGAAAAATATCTTTATAATGAAATGGCCATTGTTTTAAATATGACACCCGAAGATGTTAGAAATTACGTTATTGAACAAGTTTCCAAATAAGGCACAAAAGTGTCTTTTTTGTTTCCTAAAATTACCAGTAGTTATTCGTCTAAGTGCTAATTATAATAACAAATAGGTGGTTTTATGGAGTTAAAAGAAAAATTAAAAATCTTAGCTGACAGTGCTAAATACGATGCCTCTTGTTCTTCAAGTGGTGTTAAAAGAGCGAGTGAAAAAGGCTTTGGTAATACTTCTTATTCTGGTATTTGCCATACTTTTTCAAGTGATGGTAGATGTGTTTCTCTTCTTAAAATTTTATTAACTAATTGTTGTATTTATGATTGTAAATATTGTTTAAACAGAAAAAGTAATTATATTGAAAGAGCTATTTTTGAACCAGAAGAAATATGTAAAATTACAATTAATTTTTATAAAAGAAATTATATCGAAGGTTTGTTTTTAAGTTCTGGAGTTATAAAAAATGCCGATTACACCATGGAAAAAATAATAGAAACGATTACTTTGCTAAGACAAAAATATCACTTTAAAGGATATATTCATGCCAAATCTATTCCAGGTGCAAGTGATTATTTAATAAAAAAATTAGGTGGTCTTGTGGATAGGATGAGTATTAATATAGAACTTCCCACCCAATCTTCTTTAAAATTATTAGCGCCAGATAAAGATAATCAAAATATTTCTCATGCAATGGCTTTAGTAAAAGAAAATAAAAGTAAAGTTTTTGTGCCTGCGGGTCAAAGTACCCAACTAATTATCGGAGCAAGTCCTGAAACAGATTTTAATATATTAAGTGAAAGTGAAAATTTATATCAAAAATATCATTTAAAAAGAGTTTTTTATTCTGCTTATGTTCCCATTAATAAAGATAAGTTTCTTCCAAGTATTGTTATGCCACCTTTAAAAAGGGAACATCGTCTTTATCAAGCAGACTTTTTGCTTCGCTTTTACAATTTTAAAGTAAATGATTTATTAGATGATTCTCATACCAATTTTAATGTTTTATTAGACCCTAAGGCTGATTGGGCTATAAGACATTTAAATGAATTTCCTAAAGAAATTAATAGTTGTTCTTATCAAGAACTTTTAAAAATTCCTGGTATTGGTCCTAAAGGAGCCAAAAAAATTATTTCTTCTAGACGATATTTTGAAATTACTTTTGAAGATTTAAAGAAAATGAATATTTCCTTAAAACGAGCCAAATATTTTATTTTATGTAAGGGTAAATATTTTATGAACAAGGATTTTTTTAATGCTTCTTTTATTATGAAAAATTTATTATTAGAACAAGATGAAATCAAGGAAAGTACAGAAAGGCAACTTTGTTTATTTCATGAATAAAACATTTTTATATCAAGGCTTTGAAGAACTTTATTTATTGTGTATAACCTTAATTAAAAGAAATATTAAACCTGATAAAATATGTGAAGAAAAAGAATACTTTCCTAATTTGTTTGATGAAATCATAAAAATTAATTACTTAAAAATGGATTTTAAAATAGATAAAAACGTTTATAAAATCATTTTTGAAGCTTATCTTTCTAGTGATCCTTTAAAAGAACTGGCTATCTATTACTATTTAAAAAACTACTTTAAATATGGAACCAAAATATTTTATTTACGAAATCTTAATTGTGTGAATAAAATAGAAAATTTAAGCCATTATGTTAGAGGAGAAACTCATAAAATGAAAGGTTTTCTAAGGTTTAAAGTCATGAAAAATAATCTTTTGTGTGCAAGTATGACTCCTGAAAATAACATTATTTTGCCAGTCAGTCTTCATTTTAGTAAAAGATTTAAACAAGAACATTTTCTGATTATAGATGAAAAAAGAAAACTTTATTCCTTTTATGATACAAAAAAAATTACTATTTTAAATGAAGATAATATTAAATCTTTGGATTTAATTCCGAGTTTAGAAGAAGAAAATTTTGAGAATTTATGGAAAACATTCTTTGATACGATCGGCATTAGAGAAAGAGAAAATAAAAGATGTCAAACTAATAATATGCCAAAGAAGTATTGGCAGTATATGGTTGAAATGGAGGATAAATTATGAAAAATGTTATTGGTCCAGATGAATTAAAAATAAAAATAAAGGAAGCCTTAGAACTCCTTTGTGATACCGTTTCTAAAACTTTAGGACCATCTGGTAATAATATTTTGTTAGATACCAAAGATTTAGCCCCTTTTATTACTAATGATGGCGTTACGATTGCTTCTTCTATTTCTTCTTCTGATGAGGCAACTAAAGCTCTTTTAGAAATTATTAAAGAGGCCAGTATGAAAACAAATGAAATGGTAGGAGATGGAACAACAACGACACTTGTTTTATTAAAAGCTATTTATGATTTGGGGTTGAAAGAAATAGAAAATGGGACGAGTTTATATAATTTAAAAAAAATTTGGCATGAAGAACTAAAAAAAATTTTAGATGAAATAGAACGAAAAAGTAGAAAGCCGACTACAAATGATTTATATCAAATAGCGTATTCAGCTTGTAATGATGAAGTATTAAGCAAGGTTTCGGTGGAAACTATTTTGAAGGTTAAAACAAACAACGCTATTAAAATATTAGCAAGTAAAACAAAAGAAACTTATTTTGATTATGTGAATGGTTATGTTCTTAATAGTTTTTTATCCCATGAATATTTTTTAAATGGGGATGATAAAATAGAAATTCCTCATCCTTACGTTTTAATTTATAAGGGCTTTTTGAATAGTTTGGAAGAAATATCTTCCATGATAAATCCTCTTTTAAAAGATAAAGAATCTATTATTCTTATGACAGAGGGGTATTCTAAAGAGTTAAAGGAAATTTGTCTTTCATTATATTATGAGAAAAAAGCCTATATTTATCTTTTGGAACTTCCAACCTATGATAGTATGTTGTATGAACTTTATAAAGATTTAGAAAGTTTACTTAATTTTAATAATAATAATATTAGTTATTTAAAAGAAGTTGTCTTTACAAGAGAAGAAACTATTTTGTTTTCAAACCAAGATACCAATAAAAGGAAAGAAGAATTAAAAAAAGAAATTTTAATGTGTCATTCCAATTATCAAAAAGAAGATTTACAAAGAAGACTTTCTATGTTAGAAACGGGCTTATGTACTATTTATGTTGGTGGATATACAGAGGTTGAAATAAAAGAAAAAATCATGCGTTTAGAAGACGCTTTATGTTCCTTAGAAGTTTCCTTTTATGGAGTTAATATTGGTAGTGGTGTTACTTTATATCAAATTAAAAATGAAAATAAAAATTTATTATTAAGTGAGATTTTAGATATTCCTTTAAAACAAATTATCTTAAATAATGGGATTTCTAGTTTAGAGTTAGAAAAACGCTTAAAACAAAATGAAATTTATAATTTTACTATAGAAAAATGGGAAGATATGAACTTAACAAAGGTTTTAGATGCAACAAAGGTATGTACCATTTCTTTGCAAAATGCTTTTTCTATTGCCCTTATGCTTCTTAATTTATCTTTTTTAGTTATTAATGTAGATGAGAAAACAGATAAAAATAAAGAACTTTAAAGAGATGTCAAGAATATGTTAAAGTTATTTTTTGCTTTCTAGTATTTTTTAATCGTGTGAGTTATAATGGTAATGAAAGGTAGTGAAAGTGTGAAAAAAAATGGGTGGTTAATTTTAGGATGTTGCATTATTTGTCTAGCTATAGGTGTAGCTTTTGGAGTTTTCTGGACGAAATCACAAGAAAAAAATAACAATAATAGTGATTCTATTACTACAGATACGAATACTCCTAGTGCGGATAAAAAAGAAGAAGAAGAGAAAATAACTTGCCAAGATTGCCAAAATAGTATTGATGTTGATTATATGTCTTTACAGCAAAATGATATTTCTGCTAAAATTTTGTTAGATAATAAAATTCATAACTTAAATATTAGTTTAGAATCAACTAATAATAGTATTGGTTTTGAAAAAATTACATTAGATGGAAAAACAATTAAAGAAGTGTATCCTGTAGATAGTGTGAAAAGTGTTTATGTTATTGATAACAGAGTATTAATGTTACATATTTTTGGAAGTGATATTAGAAATGATAACTTTGTCTTTTTTGATAGTAACATGAAAGAATTAAAAGTTGATATGACTTTGGATTCAAATTATCCTGTTTCAATGGTTGCAGGGAATACTAGTGGTACAAATTATGTAACGGTTAGTGAAAATAAAATTATAATTACTGGTACCAGAAAAAATCATGGACCTTCAATTGTAAACGAGAATAATGAAGCAATAGAATATTGCGAGGGTAATACGGTAAAAAATGATTTTTTAAAGAATCATAATGGTGAAGTGATATCAGCACAATATGAAATTGATTATTTAGGAAACAATCAATTTTCTAAAGCTAAAAAAATCAAAACATTAGAGATTGTAACAGATACTTTATGTAGTTAATAAAAATAGATACCAAAAGAGGTGTCTTATTTTTAAATTTGCAAAACAGGTTAAAATATCATATAATATACCCACAGGTGATGTATATGAAAATTGATTTTGTAGAACTTACTCATGTCGCGGTAAGACAAAGTCAGTACCCCGAACCTTTTAAAAAAGAATTTTTATTAGTAGGTAGAAGTAATGTTGGCAAAAGTAGTTTTATTAATGCTTTAATTGGCCGTAAAAACTATGCCCGTACTTCTAGTAAGCCAGGTAAAACTCAAACTCTTAATTTCTATGATATTAATCATGATTTTTATTTAGTTGATGTGCCTGGTTATGGTTATTCTAAATTATCAAAAGATAATGATAAAAAAATAGGCTTAATGATTGAAGAATATTTAAAAAAACGTAAAAATTTAAATCATGTTTTTATGCTTATTGACTATCGTCATAAACCAACCGAAGATGATATTATGATGTATAATTTTTTACAGTATTATCATATTCCTATTACTATCATCGCGACTAAATATGATAAAGTAAATATGTCTATGAGAGCTAAACAAGATAAGATTATAAAAGAAACATTGAAGCTTGAAGATGATTTTGTACGCTTTTCTGCTGTAACTAAAAAAGGTAGAGAAGAAGTCTATAAAATAATTAATTCTTATTTAATTGATACACTTGATATTTAAATATCTTTATGGTAAATTTATTCATGTGGAATAAATATACAAAGAAATTGGAGGAACTTTATGTTAGAGACAATATTACTTATCATTTCTGTTTTACTTATTGCTTTAGTACTTTTACAAAGTAATAAAGCCAGTGATGCAGGTCAAATTATTAACTCAGCAAATGATCGTTTATTTGGTGTTGTGAAAGAAAGAGGCATGGAATTATTTATTACAAGATTAACAGCTTGTTTAGGTGTGCTATTTATGGTTATTTCTTTCATCCTATATATAAAGTAGATTCGAATAATTTATTCGAATTTATTTTTTTATTGTCGATAAAACAAAAAGACAGTATAATAGGGATAGGATATAAGGTGAAAATATGAAAGAACAAGTGTTAGAAACTTTAAAAAAAGAATATGATGCAAAAACATTATTACAAATAAATGATTTAATGGGTTTTGAAACCAGTGATGAATTAAAAGATTTACAAGATGTTTTAGAAGAACTTGTAAAAGATTATGTTGTCTATAAAACTAAAAAGGATAAATATATCTTACTTGCTAATTGTCCTAGTTTAAAAATTGGCAAATATCAAGCTAATAAAAAAGGTTTTGGTTTTGTTCTCTTAAATAAGGAAGACGATTTATATATCAGTGGCGAAAACTCTAATGGAGCTATTGATGGGGATATTGTTTTAGCAGAAGTTTTAAATAAAGGAATCAAACCTGAAGGTCATATTATTAAAATTATTGAAAGAAATCTTCATAATTTAGTTGGAGAAATTGTTTCGTTTAAAAAAGGCTTAGGGTTAAAATTAGATGACGAAAGACTAGATTTAAATATCAAATTAGATAAAAAAAGTTTACAAGGTTGTGTCGTAGGGCATAAAGTTTTAGTAAAACTAACGAAGGAAATTGGAAGAAAAAAATATTTAGGTGAAGTCATTAAGATTTTAGGACATAAAGATGATCCAGGAACAGATATTTTAAGTATTGCTTATAAATACGACATTGAACCTGATTTTAGTGCAGAAACAAAAGAAGAATTATTGTCTTTACCAGAAGAAGTATCACCTGCTGACTTAATGGGTCGTCGTAATTTAACCGACAAAATGATATTTACGATTGATGGAGCGCATACAAAAGATATTGACGATGCCATTTCTTTAGAAAAAGATGGTTCTAATTACATTTTAGGTGTTCATATTGCCGATGTTTCTAACTATGTCAAAGAAAATACAGGACTTGGTAATGACGCTTACGAAAGAGGTACTTCTAATTATCTTGCTAATACGGTTATTCCTATGTTACCTCATCAATTATCAAATGGCATTTGTTCTTTAAATGAAGGAGTCATAAGACTTACGATGAGTTGTGTGATGACTATTAACGAAAAAGGCAAAGTTATTGATTATGATATTTTTGAATCTTATATTAAAAGCAGTAAAAAAATGACTTATGAAGCTGTCAATGATATTTTAATGCGTGATATTATTCCTGATGGTTATGAGCCTTTTGCCGATACTTTAAAAGAAATGAATACATTAGCCCATATTTTACGAAAAGAAAAAATGGAGCGAGGATACATTGATTTCAATTTAGATGAACCTGAAATTATTCAAGACGAAAATGGTAAAGCCATCGATATTGTAAGAGTTGTAAGAGAAGATGGCGAAAAAATGATTGAAGACTTTATGATTGCTGCTAATGAAACGGTTGCTTCTCATATTTACAATATGGATTTACCGTTTATCTATCGTGTTCATGGAGCCCCTAATAGTGATAAAATTGATGATTTTACCAATTTATTAAAAGCATTAGGTTATACTTTAAAAACAAGAACACTTGATATGACACCTAAAACCATGCAAAATGTTTTGAAAGAACTAGATGATAAACCAGAATTTAAAATCTTATCCTCTCTTCTTTTAAGAAGCATGAGAAAAGCTGAATATTCAAAAGAAAATATTGGCCACTTTGGTTTAGCTTCTAAAGCTTATACACATTTTACAAGCCCTATTAGGAGATTTCCTGATTTGACAGTTCATCGTTTATTAAAAAAATATTTAGTTGAAAAAGATTTCTCAATGGCAACAATTAACTATTTAAATAACGCCCTTGTTTCTATCGCAGAACATTCTAGTGAAAGAGAAGTAGCTGCCCAAAATGCTGAACGTGATGTTGATGATATGAAAATGGCAGAATATATGGAAAGTCATATTGGGGAAATTTATGAAGGAGTTATAAGTTCTGTTACTAGCTTTGGCTTCTTTGTCGAACTTCCTAATTTAATTGAAGGTCTTGTTCACGTAAACTCTTTAAAAGGTGATTACTTTAATTATGTCCCTGAATTATTATCTTTAATTGGAAATACAACCAAAAAAACATATCGTATTGGTGATAAGGTTAAAGTAAAATGTGTAGGCGCTAGTAAAGAAAGAGCGATGATTGATTTCGAAGTTGTTAAGGAAGATAAAGATACTTTAAAAAAGAAACCAAAGTCATCAAAATAATATTCGATGTATTTTTAAGAAGGTAACGAGATTATCTTCTTTTTTAATTTTTAGCAATAAAAAGACTTTTATTCAAAAATTTGATACAATATATATGTCTTTTGACCTTATAAGAAAGGAGCAAAATTGTTATGAAATGTATTTTAATGAATAAAGATACAGAAGTTTTAGTGGCTGAATACAATGAAACATCGCAATTTTTTGATTATATTTATGATGTTTACGATATTTCACATGCTCCTTATATATTAAAAAGTTTTTATATCGAGAATGAAATTAATGATACTCCTTTTAGAAGAAATCTTACGGAGTGGTTTAAAGGTCGTGGTATTCCATCGTGGCGTGATAAATTAGATATACTTTTGCATCGATTAGGTATCGCAGCTCCTAATGATTTGTTAGATAAAGCATTTGGCTTATCTTTATCCGACCAATATTGGCTAAAACCATATAACACGAATATAAAGTATGATGATATTAATTTTTTTGATAACGATTTTCCTTATACGGAATTTTTAGAAGCTTCCTTGTCTAAAAATAGTCAAACTATAGTTAAGGAAAGTTCTTTAAAGACTCCTAATAATACAACAGATGGAATGCTCAAAAAAGCGTGGATTATTGAAAATAGTACAAGATATTTACTTAAAGGTGGTTATAAAAATGAAGCCATGCAACCTTTTAATGAAGTATTAGCTAGTGAAATATGTCGGCGTCTTGGTTTTCATCATGTGGAATACACACTAGATATATATAAAGATACTGTTGTGTCTAAATGTCCTTGTTTTATTACCAAAGATACAGAACTTATTACATGCTATCAAATTAGAAATGATATGATTCGGCATGATAGTATCGAAGATTATGAAGACTATATCAAAGTATTGGAAGAGCACGGTCTTTCTAATGCTAGGATAGAAATGGAAAACATGTATATTTTAGATTTTTTAATTATGAATGAAGACAGACATTTAAATAACTTTGGAGTAATACGAGATGTGAATACTTTAACATGGGTAAGTATGGCGCCTATTTTTGATAATGGTCAAAGTTTAAATCTTCTTTATTATGATTCAGATGAGTTGCCCATTTATAATGAAGGTCGTTTATTTTACGAAACGAAATCATTTGATGAAATTATTAAAGTCGTAAAAGACATTAAGCGAATCGATGTCAGTAAATTGGATGATATTGTTAAATGGTTTAATAATTTATTACATGAATATCAATTTATTACGCATTTTTCAGAGGCAAGAATAAACAAATTATGTCTTTTGCTAAATGGACAAATAGAAAAGTTGAAAAAATTAATTGAAAGTTAAAATACAGGTGAATAATTTATGGAAATAAAAAATAAAAAAGCATATTTTGATTATGAAATTTTAAAAGAATATGAGGCAGGATTAGAACTTTTTGGAACAGAAATAAAAAGTATTCGAAAGGGTTCAGTCGATTTAAGAGACTCTTTTGTTACGATTAAAGATAATGAAGCCTATATTTTAAATATGTATATTGCAAAATATGACGAGGGTAATCGTTTTAATCATGATGAAAGAAGAACGAGAAAATTACTATTACATAAAGCAGAAATAAAAAAACTTAAAGAAGCGCGTCAAGAAGATGGAATAAGTATCATTCCTTTAAAGGTATATATCAAAAAGAATCATGCAAAAGTATTAATTGGTCTTAGTAAAGGTAAAAAACTTTATGATAAGCGCGAAAGTATCAAAAAAAGAGATTTAGAAAGAGAACAAAAAAGACAATTTTAACTTGTAAATAAAAAACTTCTTTGCTATGATAATAGCTGTGATGAGGAAAAAGATAAATAGATGTTTTAAAAAATGGCCATTTAAATAAGCAAAATTTTATTGCTCCTTAAAATCACACATTATTTCAAAAAATCTTAACTTGGTCAAAGCATGTTAAGCTAGAAAATAGTTCTTCGTTAGAGAGGAGCTATTTTTTTACATTGTAAAAATAAAGATATTTGAGAGTAAATAGGTATTGTTAAAAAGTTAAATTAAAAGAAAATGATTTTTGTGATAGAATAAAAAAGGAGGAAATGTAATATGAATATTTATTTAAAAGAAGATGATATTTCTGACTTTTACAGAATTTCCGATTATAATCAAGAATATTTTGCTATGTATCCTGACTTTAAACCCTTCGCGACAACTGAAAACTTTAATGAATTTTTAATGGACGTTAAAAATAAGAGACAGGGAATAAATAATCATGGTGTTAAAGAAATATTTTATTTTGCAATAGAGAATAATAAGATTGTCGGCCATGGGAGTATAAGAATAAATCCAGAAAGTGATGAAAATTATATGATATATGGTCATATAATGTATGGAGTCGTTCCTAGTAAAAGGAAATTAGGTTATGGAACAGAAATTTGCCGATTATTAATTGAAAAAGCTAAAAAATTGGGAATTGAAAAAATTATTATTACATGTAATGAAGATAATGTAGCCTCAAAAAAAATTATTATGAATAATAATGGAGAATTCTTTGAGAGCGTTATTGACATCGAAGGAAATCAAATTTGCCGATACAGAATCAATAATAATAAGCGATAAAGATATTTTATGAGTTGCATAAAATATGATATAATACTCACTAAGAAAAGGCGGGATTAGATGAAAATTTAT
>ENA-OPWR01000478-OPWR01000478.1-human-gut-metagenome-genome-assembly--contig:-NODE-478-length-35973-cov-3.417284_pt1 | contig 35973 bp, 31 predicted proteins | sample MGYA00241507_ERZ502006 | MGnify/ENA primary metagenome ERZ502006 (study PRJEB25962, sample SAMEA2043041) | human gut metagenome | biome: human gut; feature: human-associated habitat; material: faeces...
ATAATAAATAATATTAATAGATAATATAAATTTAAAATTATTTTAATAATTTAAATCTTTAAAAAGATTAAAAAGAAAGGAAGTTATAAAAATGGAAATTGATTTAAACGAAATTATAATATCTGGAACTATTAATAATGTGACAGATAATAATAAAGATTATATTAAGTTTGGTTTAACCACTCTTAAATATGATAAAAGGAAAGTTTATGCTAGTTTTAATATTAACCGAAATCTTTATGAAATATATAAAGATTTTTTTGTTAAAGGAACAAGAGTTTTTGTTAAAGGTTATCTTAATTCTTATATTACAAATGAAAGAATACAAAGTTTTATTACTGTGACTGATATATCAGACAATAAAGATGAAATGATGAACGGAAGAAAAGGTCCTCATATAAGACTTGATTCAGACGGTGTTGAAGTTTGGGATGGAAAAAGATGTGAAGCAATTCCACCCACTGAAGAAGAACTTAAAGAAATGGAAGATATGCTAAAAGAATATCAATAGAAAGGTGTGATAATTTATGAAGAATAGTAATTTTTATAAACTATTACACATAAAATTCATTGTGGAGGAATAATCATGTATGAAACACTAGAATTTTATGATAGTAATGGTTGTGATTTAAAAGAAGTCTTAAAAAGTTGTATATATAAATATTATATGGCTTATAAAAATTCATCAAAAGTATTTAAATCGAACGCAAAAAATAGTATAATTAATTCAACTAATAAAGTGAATGTGTTGTCTACTGAAAGGAGATAAAAAATGTATAGTAGGTATGCAATAGACAATACGATTTTTAAAATAGCCATTTATATAAGACTATCTCGTGAAGATGGTGATGATATGGAATCAGAAAGTGTCACTAATCAAAGAAGTTTATTAATTGGTTATTTAAAAGCACAAGGATTAGTTGCAGTTGATATTTATGTAGATGATGGTTATACAGGAACAAATTTTGAACGCCCAGAGTTTAAGAGAATGTTAAATGACATTGAAAATGGAAAAATAAACATGGTTATTACTAAAGATTTATCAAGATTAGGTCGTGACCATATAATGACTGGTTATTATGTTGAAACATTTTTCCCAGAAAACGATGTTAGATATGTTGCCGTAAACGATGATATAGATACTTTTTTTGAAACAAGTGGCTCTGATATGATGCCATTTAGATTAAGTATGAATGATATGTATGCAAAAGATATTTCTAAAAAAGTTCGTTCAAACTTACTTCAAATGAAAAAAGATGGAAAGTTTTGTGGAAGTTCTGCACCTTATGGTTATATGAGAGATCCTTTAGACAAACACAAACTAGTACCTGATCCAGAAACTGCTCCTGTAGTAAAAAGAATTTTTGATTTATATGTTGCAGGTTATGGTAGCTCACAAATTGCTGAAATACTAACAAGAGAAGAATTACCTACACCAGTTATGTATAAATACTCTGATTCAAAATTAAATAGATTTGACCATCCTGAAATATGGAAACACACATCTGTCAGTAATATCATCAAAAATAGAGTTTATATTGGAGATTTAATTCAACACAGATTTCAAAAAGTGAATTATAAGATTAAGAAAAGAAAAAGTGTTCCTGAAAGTGAATGGTGTATTAAAGAAAATGCACACGAACCACTTGTAGATAGGAAAACATTTGAAATCGCACAATCTATTAAAGATTCATCAAATAATTATAATCCTGAACGAAGAAATGTTGATTATGTTTTATCTGATTTAGTATTTTGTAAAGATTGTGGTGCTAGAATGAGTATTAGTTATGATAAGAAAAGAGATAGAGTCACAATGAATTGTAATAACTATCGTAAGTTTAGTAAGTATGATATATGCTTTTCTCACTATATTAACTATACAAAACTAGAAAACACAGTCTATGACAAGTTAAGTACTATGGCTAATCAATATATTAATGATAAAGAAGAATTTGAAAATATTATTAAAAGCCAATATGTTGATCCAAAAGCAGATAAACTAAAAAAGATAGAAGAATTAAATCATACAATAAATGATTTAAAAAGAAAACAAGACTCTTTATATGATGATAAATTTAATAATGTTATAAGTGTAGAAACTTATCAAAGATTATTTAATGCTACTGAAGAAGATATTAAAACTGCAAAAGATAAACTAGAACAATTACAAAATGAAATATCTAGTATTAATGATGATTCTTCTTGTTATGTAGAATATTTAGATATTATTAAAAGTTTTCTAGATATGAAAAATCCAACAAGAGAAATCATGAATAGATTAATAGATAAAATATATGTAACGAAAGATAAAAAACTAGAAATTCATTATAGAATTAAAAAAAGTGAAGTATTAATATAGGTAAAAATACGAGTTGCTTCCAAGCAATTTTTAAAAATAAAATTAGGTATCACAAAAACAGGTCATACTGGTACAGTGATCCTATTCCTTTTGTGGAGGCTGCTGAAATTGGAACAGAGAAAGTAATTAAGGAACACTCTACCATTGGAATTGTGGTTACTACTGATGGTTCGATTGGGGAAATTCCTAGAAATGAATATGTTAGTGCTGAAGAGACGGTTGTTAATGAATTAAAAAGTATCGGAAAGCCTTTTATTGTTGTTTTAAACTCTGTTCATCCAATGCTTCCTGAAACAGAAAAGTTAGCTGAAAATTTAAAGGCAAACTACGGTGTTCCCGTTATTCCTGTTAGTGTTGAGAATATGCAGGAGCGAGAAATGATTGGTATTTTAAAAGATGCTTTATATGAATTTCCTATTGAAGAAGTTAAAGTAAATATGCCTGAATGGATTGCTATTTTAAATCATAATCATTATTTAAAGAAAGAGTATATTAATAAAATTAGGGATAGTGTAGTAGAGATTAATAAATTAAAAGATATTGATAATATTACTGCTGGTTTTAAAGATTGTGAATATATTGAAAAGTCCTATATTTCTAATGTTGATACTTCTCTTGGAGAAGTTACAATTCAACTAGATGCTCCTAATGGATTATATAATCAAATTTTAAATGATATTATTGGAACAGATATTACTTCTAAGGCTAAGATGCTATCGATGTTTCAGGAGTTAAATGAAGCAAAGATTGCTTATGATCAAATTAAAGGAGCTTTAAAGATGGTTAAACAAACGGGATATGGTATTGCTGCTCCAACACTTGCTGATATGAAATTAGAAACTCCTGAAATTATTAAACAGGGGCCTCGTTATGGAGTTAAATTAAAAGCCAAAGCTCCTTCTATTCATATGATTAAAGTAGATGTTGAGTCAACTTTTGAGCCTATTATTGGAAGTGAGTTGCAAAGTAAGGAATTAATTGAGTATTTGACTAAAGATGCTAATAGTGAGAATATTTGGAAGAGCGAGATATTTGGGCGAAGTTTAGATGTGATTGTTCAAGAAGGGATTCAAGCGAAATTATCTATGATGCCGGATAATATTCGGTATAAATTAGGAAATACTTTAACGAAAGTAATTAATAAAGGCTCTAATAACATGATTGCTATTGTATTATAAAAAGACACGTAAACATTAATATTTGTTACTTGTCTTTTTTGTTATATGCAAAAATAGATTAGTCCTGATAAAACTAATCTATTTGAGTTTAGAAAAAAATTGAATTGTTTCCTAATAATCTGTATTACCTACTAGAATATTTCACTAATAAATAATACAATTAATAAAAAACTTTAAATAAACATTATCAGTGTTTACTACAATTTCTTATCTTTTAAGTTTTCTTTCTTAAAACAATTGTTTTGCTTAGTGGTGATAAGAGTTAATAAATATAACTTTTTCTACCAAGAGAAGAAAGTGGTAACCAATCAAGCAATCATATTGTTATACAAAGGGTAAATCATCTTCACCAGTACAAATAGACTAAAACTATACATACTATCCAACAATATAAATTACTTGAATTACTTACTCTTTCTATTTAAGCAATTTTATTTTATCACTGTTTTTTATAATTGTCAATATATTTATTGCAATTTTAGTGAATTTTTATTTTTATTATTTTTGTTATGAAAACTTATAGTTAAAGTAAGTTATGTTTCCTTATATTTTAAAGAAAAAGTATTGATTTATTAAATAAATCATGATATCTTATTGTTGTAAGCATAAAGAAAATAAAACATGATGCTTATTATATAGATTATGGAGGTATAAAAATGACAAAAGCTGAATTAGTAGAATTTATTGCTGAAAATGCTGATTTAACAAAAGCTGATGCTACAAGAGCTTTAGAAGCTGTTGTAGAAGGTATTACTGAAGGATTAAAAAAGTCTGGTAAAGTTACTTTAGTTGGGTTTGGTACTTTCTCTGCAAAGAAAAGAGAAGCACATACTGGACGTAACCCACAAACTGGTGAACCAGTTGAAATCGCTGCACGTGTTGTTCCTGGTTTCAAAGCTGGTAACAAGTTAAAAGATGCTTTAAATTAGTTTTTGAAGATATATATAATAGTTAATTTTTAGATTAACTATTTTTTTATAGTAAAAATACTGATAAAGAAACAAATTCTCTATCAGTATTTTTATTTCATTTCACGATATATTGCAGTAACTTTTCCTAGTATCATATTATTTGCTATAATATTTACATTAATAGTAGGATATTTAGGATTCATAGCTTGTAAAATAATTCCTTTTGGATATCGATACAATCTTCTGACTGCTAAAATATTATTTTTAACTGCTATTACAATATCATCTCCATTTTTATAATCTTCTTGTGGTTTGAAAAATACTTTATCATTTTTAGAATATACTGGGAACATAGAATCATCTAAAATTTTCATTGATAATTCACAATGATTAGTAATAGATTCATATGAAGCATTTTTATATGTATTGATAATTTTTTCTGTTTGAGGAGTTAAATCTTTGTCCTGTCTTAAACTATTGACATATTCTTTTACTAATTTTTTTTCAATCAACTTTTTTTCTTCATCTGTTATTGGCGCATCTTTAAATACTTCACTATCTAAATTAAATATTCTACAAATTTCAAATAAAATATCATAAGGTATATTTAATTTTCCTGTTTCATATTTATGTAATGTTTGCCTGTTTTTCTGACCATTAATTGCTTTTGATAAATCTTCTAAAGAATAATTATATTTTTCACGGCCTGATTTGATTAATTCACTTACTAATGGTTTTAGTTCATCACTAACTAATTCATTTTTTCTTGTTCTCATAATATTACTTCCTTATTTTTATTGTTCTTTTATATACTTGGTAGTAATTATTGCGACAGTTCCTGCAAGACCTACTACTAAACTCATTAAGTATCTTATCATAATTATTTTTATAATGTCAATTGGTTCCTTTATAAAAGTATATGCAATTATTCCAAATAGGATTGAGGATATAAATTGAATGATAATTGTTGAAAAAATATTACTTATGATAATGTTATTTTTCATTCTTTTTAAATAGTAGTATAATTTATTATTTAGTATTAATGAATAAAGGATAGTTACTATATTAGCAAATATTATTCTTAAGGAATTATCAAAAATATTATTATATGATGCACTTGTAAATAATCCTATTTTACTAGCAGACATCATTTTAATTAACAATAATATTATATAAGATACTGTTAGTACTATGACAGTTAATAAAAGATGTTTTTTTGTTTCCTCTGGTCCAATTTTTTGGATAATTATATTTGCAACAATAAAAGTTGTTACTAATGGAATTATTCCTAAATTCATATCATAATTATAAACTGTTATCATTTTAAAAGACATCATACAACTTAAGATAATACTTGCTATTGTATATGCATATAAACCTACTAACTTATAATTTTTATAAAAAATAATTATGGATATTATACAAATAATTAGTTCAATGATTAATAAATATAGCGAATTCATTTTATCACCTTCATTTTACTTATTTTAGGAAAGATTAAAGAATATATTACTGTGATAATTAAGCCTATCATGTAAGTTGATAGAGATAATTCAATAATTGTCTTCAAAGCAAAAATATTATAATATGATCCTAAATAAAAGATAAGGTTATTTACTAATCCTATTACTAAATAAGTAGTAACTGTTGTTATAAATGGTAAATCATATAATTTTTTTATTTTTTGATAAAAGTTTATTAATAAAAGACTAGATATAAATGTTGATGCTGGATAAGTAATTAAAATTCTATAATTTTCTATAAATACATTCTTCATATTAATACTAATAGAATCTATTAATGCTTGTGTATGATATGACATTAAAAATAAAAAAAAGGCAGTAAAAATATTAATTAAAAAATTTAAAACTACTATTTTTTTTGCTTCTTTTTTTGTAGTATTCTCTAACAATAAATAAAGTGATGTATACATAGTAATAGATAATACTACACTAGCATTAATATTAATTGTTGTTAATGTTATGTATTTAAAAGATGTAATTAAAGCAATAATACTTGTCATAATAGTAGTTACTATTAGTCCTAAATTTCCTAATAATTTGCTTATTAAAAAAAGAAATAGTATTAATATAATTAGAATGGAAAGATAAATTAATATATTCATATGTCACCTTCTTACCTATGATAATTATATCATATTTTTTTTATATACAAAAGGATTTTTAGTCATAATAAATAAATGATTTTTTAATTTTATTTACAAAACAAAATTTCACTCTTAGGTAATAAAAAATAAAAAAAAGATTGATAAAATCAAAAAAGATGATTTTAATTATCAACCTTAGTTCATCTTATAGTACTTAAAATTAAATAATTTTATTATTTTATCTTATGATTAGCATTATTCCAAGCATTTATTTCTTTCCTTCTAACTTTCTTTAGTCTTACATCTAGTCTTTTAGCACTTTTTTGAGCGTTTATATAAATATTTTTTTTAGAATGTATATAATCAGATTCTGGATGTTGAATTAGTAAATACACTAAATAAGAACTAACAAAAAAATTAGGATATTTTTGAGCAAATTCCATCATTTTTTTAGAATTTGTTTTATTACATTTTTTCATAAAGTTATAAGCAAAATTTCTTTCATCATCTGTTAGTTTTGTAGCTGCATAATAATAAATATCAAATTTAGGAAGGTTATTAACTAATTTTTTATATTCTCTATCCTCTTGAATGGAATGAGGCTTTTTCAAATGAAATTTTCTATTTTCTAAATCTATTTTACCATCTATTCTTTTTATTAAAGAATATAATTTTTTTATTTTATATAATGTTAAATCATCTTTTAATTTACTCTCTTCTAAATTACCAGATTTTAATTTTTCTATATAACATTTAGGAGTATATTCTATCCATTTTCTTAAATTTTCAATTTCGACTAAATCTATTTTACATTCTCCCATACTTTGAACTATAATCATTTTGTATCAACTCCTATAAATAAGCATTAAGTGTCTTATTTCTTAATATTTTCTTTTCTATAATATCTTTAATAACTTATTATTATATTTATAAAAATTAAATGTATAAAGTTGAGAAAAGATATAAAGTATAATAGCATAAAACAAAGAAATAGGGAAGAGGCTTGTCATGAAACTTGAAATAAAAAATACAGTAATTAAATTCATTTTCTTAACACAATTATTTTTTAGTATCAAAATATTATGTTACTCAATAATAAGACTAATATTAACGAATTTGAGTAATTAGTACTTTAATTTTAAAAGCATTAGGTATATTCACAATAATAATAACCACACTAAAAAATGTAGTTATTTCAAAGAAACTTAATATCTTTTTCTTTAAGATTTTTCTTTTCTAAAAGCATGTCATAAAAAGCTTCTATTCTAGTATCTATTGCTACGTCGCTAGTTTGAGAATCAAAACTAAAATATATAATTGGAATTTCATAATCATTACTTATTTTTTCTAAAATACTCATTGCGTTTAACTCTGGAGTACATCCAAAACTTTTAATATGAACTATACCATCATATTTTTTCTTAGCAAGTTCCAATGATAATACAACACTTTCTGTAGCATCAGCTCCTAAATGATATTTTAAATATTTTTTCCCCTTTTTTAGAAGTTTTTTGATATTATGTTTTTTTTGAAATAATAGATAAGTTAATGTTGTATAACGGTGAACTTCTATACCATAAGAAGCTAGTTTTAACTCTATATTATTACTTGAGAAAGGTTCCATAATAGAATATAATTCTCCTAATAAACCTATTTTTATACAATCTTCTGGCTTTTCAACTGGAAGGTTTTTATAAATTTTTTTATACTTATAATATAATTTTATTAGAGAAATAGGGGAATGTTTTTTTGATTTTAATTCCTTTAAAAATTGCTCTTGAGTATTTAGAAAACTATTTTTTTTCTTTTCAAATCCTAAGTTTTCTCGTGGATATTTTGATAGTTTATCCATAATTATAATCATTATTATTGTATTTATGGAAAAATAAATAAATTTAACAAGACTTAATTGAGGATTTTCTTTTTTGGTGAAATGGTAAATTTTAGGAATAGATACTCGATTATTTTCTATGAAATTGATTAATGTAAATTCATATCCTAAATCTTTTAATATTTGTTCTTGGAGTTCTGCATAGTATCCATAGCGACATCCTCCTCCAGCTTGTAAAATAACATTTGCTCCTAAATCTAAACTTTCAATAAAGTTTCCTAAATTATATTTAAAAGGCATACAAACATAATCTGGTGAATGCTTACTTCCTATTTCAATTGTTTTTTTTGTAATTTTTGGAGGAATTATAATCTCTTTTTTGGTGGTATTTTTAAGAAGATAAGTTATTGGAATATAATAGAATCCCATATGAGGAAAGGTTATTTTATCCATTGTTTTTTCTCCTCTCATTAATAATATCAATAAAACTTTCTAATCTTGTTTCTAATCCAGTTGATGATGTTTGTTCATCTACTAAAATATTTGTTACTGGGATATCAGAGATTTTTCTTATCATTAATTCATTTACTAAAGAATCTGGTCCACAAGGGAATGTTGTTAAAAATATTATTCCATCAACTGAATAATGATAATACTCAATTGCTCCTATTAATTCTTTAGAGTATGTCCAATATAGGGTAGGGGATAGATTTTTTGCATACATTCTTGCTGTTTTATGTTCTAATAGATTTGCATATATTATTTCTATATCCATTTGCTCTAGTTTTTTAATAATGGGAAGACCTATGTAATTATCATAAACATTATAGGGATGAGAAACTAATAAAATTTTTTTGTTATAACTATTTAACTTTTTTGTTTGTGATATTAATTGCTTTTTCCAATAATTCTGATTACACTTTTTGGCTTTTAAATAAGATATTATAATTTTTAATGGATTTTTAGTGATTTTTAATCCTAATTTAAAATAAGTAACTATTTGAAATGGTTGCTTTGTTAATTCAATATTGTAATCTAGAATTTTTGTATCTGGTAATAAATTTTTTATAATATCATATGTTGCGTTAAATTTTACACAAACTTGTTCGTTTTTTCCATAGTCATAAACTCTTGGTACTAGAATATAGTCACATTTTTTTTGTAATGAAGCAACATGTCCAAGATATATTTTTGATGAGAGACAGGATTCATCAATTGATAGTTTTTTTCCTGTATTAATTGTTTCTTTATTAGTATCTTCACTTACTATTACATTACATCCTAAGTTATGAAAAAAGTTTTCCCATAAAATATGATATCTATAATACAAATATGCCCTTGGAATGCCAATAGTTATTTTTTTCATTTTTTCACCTAATAAAATCTATGTGCTTATTACTTTTTTATTCATGATAATTTTTAAACTTATTTTATTCGAAAGTTTATTTGCTTATAGTACTTCTGTAGATTTTTTCTAAATGATAAAGAATAAATTTGGTAAAGAGAAATATTTTTAAACAAAAAAAGCACTTTTAAAATAGTGCCTCTTTTAATTTATTCTTCTAATTCATCATCATCGACAATTGTTAAATCTGCTAAATCATCATCTGTATCATCATCTACAAAATTATCATCATCTATTGCATCTATATCATTTATTTCTTCTTCCTCATCTAATTCATCAGAATCGGATTCTGTTTCTTCAGTTGCATCATCATCTAAATCTTCAATAGAAACTTTTACTTTATGATTTGATTTTAAATCCCATGTTCCATCTTCTAATAAAATAAATTCTTTTGAAGTAGTTAGTGATTCAAAAAAATCTGCTATTTTATCTACATATTCTTGTTCTGATAAATCAAGTAGTTTACAAACTTCTTTAAATAAATCTGCTGTATTTTTAGTTACTTTATTTTCTTCTAAGTACATTTTTGCTATTTCTTTATATGACAATAACTCTAATTCATTTTTTGGTATATTATTTAATTTCATCATAATCCTCCTACATTTCCTCTCTAGGGATAATTCCTAATAAATCTAGAGCATTTTGAATTACTATTTGTACTGCTAGTAATAAATTAATTTTTTCCTCTGTATCTTTCTCATTATCTGTTATTATTTGTTCTTTGGCATAGAAAGAGTGGAATAAAGTTGCTAATTCATAAACATAATTTGCTACTAGGTGTGGGGCTTCTTTTTTTGCTGAAGAGATTACTACATCTTCAAACTCTATTAATTTATTTAAAATACTATATGTATCTTCAGATTGTAATGTTAAATAATTATCGTGTAAGTTAGCTTTTTTGTGATATTTTTTCAAAATAGAGCATATTCTAGCATTAGCGTATTCTATATAATAAACTGGATTTTCATTTGATTGTTTTAATGCTAAATCAATATTTAAATCCATTGATGTATCTAGGCTATGGGACGAAAAGAAATATCTAGTTGCATTTACTCCTATTTCATCTACTAATTCCATCAATGTTATTGTTTTACCAGTTCTTTTACTTAATTTTAACTCTTCGCCATCTTTAATTAATCTTACCATCTGTAAAATCTTTATATCTAAAATGTTACTATCTTTTCCTAACATTGATAATGCTGCTTTTAATCTAGCAATATATCCGTGATGATCTGATCCTAAAACATCAATTAATCTGTCATACCCTCTACTTATTTTATCAAGATGATATGCTATGTCTGGAGTTAAATATGTATAGTTTCCATCACTTTTAATTAGTACTCTATCTTTTTCATCTCCATAATCAGTTGTTTTTAGCCATAGGGCATCATCTTTTATATAGCAATTGCCACTTTGTTTTAATTTGTTTAAGGTATCTTCTACTAAACATCTATCATAAATTGATTGTTCACTGGTAAAGATGTTAAAATTTACGCGATAGCGATCTAAGTCTTTTTTTATTTGGTCTAATAGCTTATCTAATCCTTCTTTTCTAAAGAATTCTATGTCACTATCTAATTTTGTATTTCCATATTTATTATATATATCTTTTGCTAAATCAATGATTTCTTTTCCATGGTAACCATTTTCTGGTAAGTTACATCCATAGCCACATAATTCTCTATACCTTTCTTTTATTGATATTCCTAAATTATTCATTTGATTTCCTGCATCATTTACATAATATTCTTTTGTTACATCATAGCCACTAAAATTCATGATTCTAGCTAAATTATCTCCATATGTTGCTCCACGTCCATGTCCAATATGAAGAATTCCTGTTGGATTTGCACTTACAAACTCAATATTTATCTTTTCATTATTTCCTATTGTATTTTTTCCATAATTATTTTTTTCTGTAATAATTTTATTGATATAACTTTTAATAAACTCTTTTTTTAGGTAAAAATTAATAAAACCAGGATTAGCTATTTGTATTTCACTAATTATATTTTCATATTCTATGTTTTCTTTTATCATATTTGCTATTTCTAAAGGAGATTTATGTAATTTTTTTGTTAATGTTAAAGCGATATTTGAAGAATAGTCTCCATTTTCTTTTTTTGATGGCTTTTCTATAATAATATTATCCGTTTCTATATTTAGTTTTTGTAAACTATTTTTTATTAATTCAGTTAATTTGGATTTGATACTCATGTTATTCACTCATTTCTATTTTATATTGATAATCAGTATTGGAATCGATAATAGTATATGCAATATCAATTAGATTATCTGTTATTTTTAAGTATTTTGTTTTTATATTAATTTCTAATATAATGTCTTCTTCTTTTATCCGATACAAAGAAGATGTTTTTTTTCCTTTTTCAAAAATTAATGTACTAGTGATTAAATCATTGTTTCTTTCAATAACCAATTTATCTGCAGATAAAATCTTAATTTTATAAATGTCTTTTTCATGAGGATAAATTAAAGATTTTTTTTGTTTTATTCCCAGGACATTAATGTTAATTAATTCATTATCTGTAATATTTTTTAAGAAACCAGAAACCTTTGTTTTCGTAAAAATTCCTCCTTGCGTGATTAATCAGTAGACATTATACCACAAGTTTTTTAAAAATAAAACTTATATTTATCTTTTTTTTACTAATAATATAAATAAGATTTAAAATACTTATTTTTGGTTAGAAAAGAGGTTTTATTTTATGACGAAATTAAAAAAAGCTTTTTCTATTTTTTTTAAGTTAATAGGAATTATTGCTTTATTTTTTCTAAGTTTTAATATTATTCTTTATACTTATTGTTATATTACTCCCAAAATATCTATTCATAAAACTCAATCTTACTACTTGTATGATAATCAAAAAAAATTGATTTTTAACGATAATGATGAATGGGTTAATTTAGATAATATTAGTCCTTATCTAATACAAGCTACTTTATCTACGGAAGATAAGTATTTTTATCAACATTTAGGATTTGATTATTTTAGAATTATTAAAGCTGCTATAAAAAATTTGCAGAGTAGGAGTTTAAAGGAAGGAGCTTCTACTATTACTCAACAGTATGCTAGGAATTTATTTTTAAACTATGATAAAACATGGAGTAGAAAAATAGATGAAGCCATTCTGGCTGCTGAATTAGAAACTCATTACAGTAAAAAAGAAATATTAGAAGGTTATTTAAATACTATTAATTATGGTGGTGTATATGGAATTGAAAGTGCTAGTTGGTATTATTTTGGTCATAGTTCTAAAACACTTTCGTTAGCAGAGGCTTCTATGTTAGCGGGAATTCCTCAATCTCCTTCAAACTATTCTCCAATTATTAATGAAAATAAAGCAAAAAAAAGACAAAAAATAGTTCTTTTGTCTATGTATAGTAGAGGAATTATTCAAAAAGAAGAGATGGATGAAGCAGTTAATTATCATTTAGAATATATTGGAAAAACAAATCAAAGTAATTTAGAAAATGTTCTTTATTTTAGAGATGCTGTTATTAATGAGTTAGAAAGTATTAATATTCCTAATTCAACCCTACAATCTGGAGGATTAAAAATTTATACTACTTTAGATGTTAATGCACAAGAAAGTTTAGAAAAAGCAGTCCGTGATAATATGAGCAATAGCACTGAAATGCAAGTTGCAGGTATAATGAGTAATCCCAATGATGGAAGTGTTCTTGCTTTGATAGGTGGAAAAGACTACTCTAAGAGTCAATTTAACAGAGCACTTAATGCAAAAAGACAAATTGGGTCTACAATGAAACCTATTCTTTATTATTCTGCTTTAGAAAATGGTTTTACTAGTGCTTCCTGCTTTACTAGTGAAAAAACAACTTTTAATTTTTCAAATGGAAAAAATTATACTCCTAGTAATTATAATGAAAGTTATGCTAATGGAGCAATTACTATGGGTGCTGCCATTTCTTATTCTGACAATGTATATGCGGTCAAGACTCATTTGTTTTTGGGAGAAAATACTTTAGTAAATATGTCCCATCGATTGGGAATTGAAAGTAAGTTATCTCCAAATCCTTCTTTAGCTTTAGGTACTGGAGAAATGAGTATGTCCGAACTTATTGAAGCTTATAGTACATTTGCTAGTATGGGAAATCGAGTTGAACAACATTTTATTGAAAAAATTGAAGATAATTTAGGTAATATTATTTATCAATTTAATCATTATAATGAAAAAATTTTGAACGAAAGTTTAACTTTTATTTTGAATGAAATGTTAACTTATACCTATGATAAAGCTTTTATAAATTATAATTATCCAACAGTAATTAGTCTTTTACCAAAAATCTCAAATAAATATGCTATTAAAACGGGTACAACAGATACAGATGTGTGGATTGTTGGATATAATAAAAATGCTGTTTTGTCTATTTGGAATGGGTATGATAATAATAAAAAAATTGATACTGGTGAACATAACTATCACAAAAATATCTGGATAGATACTATGGAAAATTATTTAAAGGATAAAGATAATAGTTGGTATGATATTCCAAATGATGTCGTTGGAACTTTGATAAATCCTATTACAGGGGAAATAGCAAAAGAAGGAGATAAAAATACAAAAATATTTTATTTTTTAAAAGGAACAGAACCTAGTTATGGAACAAAAGATTTTGAAACAGTATTCAAAGAAGAAAACGAAAAAAAATTTGCAAGTTAAAATATATATTTTATTTTTATGAATCTAAAAAAAAAATCTAAATTGAGAATTCTGGTTCTATAATGTTTTTGTCTCAAATTTAGATGTTTTAATTATTTTTCTATTTCGACTACTAATTTGATGGAATTTTCTAAATTTTCTTCAGAAATATTTAATTTATAACCAAAAGCTTCTAGATTAATAGCCAAGTTTTTAAGTGTATTTAAAACTGGACTCAAATCCTTTTGATTTGAATTGACCTGGATATTCATTGATGGATTAGAATTTATTTCCGATTGAACTGGAGAAGTAGGGGTAGAATTATTAATTAACTCTGACATTTGTGGTTGTTGTGAAAATTCATTTTGTGTTGGTATATTTTCTGGTATTACTGCCTCTATTGGTTGTTGTGGAACTTCTTGTTTTAAAGGAACTTCACTTGGAGAAATATTTTGAGACATATCATATTGATTTTGTGGATAATCAGTATTTTGCTGTTGTGGTAAAATTACTGATTGCTCTGGAGCAGATGAAATCACTGAATTTAATTCTGATTGCATCATATTTGGTATTTCTTGTGGTTGAGGTTGATTATAAACTGGTGGTATATTTTGAGATTCTGGTTGTATAGCTTGAGTTTCAACTAATTGATTATTATTTTGTAAGTTATCAATACTAATTATATTGTCCACTGCTGTTGGACCTGGAATAGAATTTAACTGTTCTTGTGGTTGTCCGATATTAAATTGAGAACTATTATCTACTGGTTGATTATTCACAATGTTTTGATTAAGTGCTTGAGAAGGTACTGTATTTTCATTTTCCATATCAGTTAAATCAATTAGGTTATTGTTTGACTGAGTTTGTGGATTTATTCCTCCCATGTTCATATTTGTTGGTTCATCTTCTAGTGATGGAAAAAATCTTCCTCCAAAAGTAGGTTCTCGTGGTACTTGATTATTATTTTGAGGATTCATTCCCATATTACTATTTGGCATATTATTCATTTGATTATTATTCATTTGATTATTATTCATTTTTAAATCTTCCCTTTCGTATTCTTTATTTAATTCAGATAAATTTATGATATCTGATTTTTTTGTTTCTCTATTAATTCTATCATATGTATTTTCAATTTGTTGACTATTAAAATTAGACATATTTAAATTATTAGAATATTCATTATTATCTAAATCTTGAACAAATTCATTAGTTTTCGAATTTATTTTTTTACTTTGATTGTTTGATATATTAGGTATATTTATAAATTTTCCTGGTTGATTATTTTCGTCTTTTTTAGTATTTTTTGGTACCTTATTTTTTTTATCGAAACTATTAATCATTTTATATTGTTGTACTACTTCATCATCAATTTCTTTTACTAGTGCTGGAACAGTTTTTAAACCTAATATTCTGGCTATTTCATATCTCTTATTACCAATTATTATTTCATATTTGTTATTTTTGGGGCGTAATAATAATGGTTCTGATATTCCATTTTCTCTTATAGAATCAATTAATTTTTGAACTTCATTATCTAAGACTAATTGTTCTTTTGGTGGAATAATAGCACTTATATTAATATTTTGAACAACATTATCCAAGTCCATAAATATCCCTCTATTCTTTTTATTCTACTAGTATCATACAATAGTTTTTTATTTTTTTCAAGATTTTGAAAAAAATTATTGATTTATTTTAAAAAGTTGTTAATTCATTTAAAGACTTTTATTTTTTATTTCTTTGTATTTTCTTGGATATTTTTGATTTGTTTCTTTTAATTTTTGATATCTTATTAATGTTCTTGTACTTTTTTCAAAAGGAAGTTGAAAAGTAAGTATTTTATCTTTTATAATATCTAACTTTTTGTAATAAATATCTATATTTTCTATTTCTTTTGTGATTTCTCCCTTCATTGCAATATAATAACCATTAATTTTGACTAAGGGAACAGAGTATTCTAAAAGATGTTTTAAGGGTGCGACAGCTCTTGAAGTTACAATATCATATTTTTCTCTATTAACTTTGCTAAATATTTCAGCACGTTCGTTAATTACTTCAATATCTTTCAACCTAAGATTATCAATAACTTTTTGAAGAAACTTACACTTTTTTTCAGTTGCATCTAAGAGTGTTACTTTTAAAGTAGGATAAACTATTTTTAGGACAATTCCTGGAAAACCTGCTCCTGTTCCTATATCGCATAGACTTTGGTTATTTAAATCAATTATCTTTGTTAAAGTAAGACTATCATAAAAATGTTTTAAATAGACATCTTCTTTTTTTGTAATTGCTGTTAGGTTATATTTTTCATTTTCAATAACTAAAATTTCATAATATTTTTCAAATTGATTAAGTTGTTCAGCAGTTAATGTAATATTCATTTTTTTTAATTCTTTTATAAATATTTCTTTATTCATTATAATTTTTCCTTAAATAAATTGTTAATATAGAAATATCAGCTGGATTTACGCCACTGATTCTGGATGCTTGTCCGATAGATGCTGGTCTAATTTTTTCTAATTTTTGTCTAGCTTCACTTGCTAAATTTTTAATTTTACTATAATCAATGTCAATTGGAATTTGCTTTGATTCATTTTTCAACATTTTTTCTGCTTCTCTTTCTACTTTTTTAATATAACCATCATATTTAATTTGAATTTCTACTTCGTTCATTACTTTTTTTGGATAATCTAGTGATAATAAGTTATTTTTTATCAAAAGTTCTATTGTTATTTCTGTTCTTTTTAGTAACTCATATATTGTAATTCCATCTTTCAAAGGAGTAGAGTTTAATTTTTCTAAAATAGAATTTACTTCTATAGATGGAGTTAATTTTAAAGTTAAAAGTTTTTGTTTTAATTGTTCTATTTGGTGACAATATTCTAAAAATTTTTGGTGTCTTTCTTCTGAAATTAGTCCTACTTGATAACCATATTCTCTTAATCTTAAATCAGCATTATCATGTCTTAAAAGAAGACGATATTCTGCTCTTGAAGTTAACATTCTATATGGTTCTATTGTTCCTTTTGTTACTAAGTCATCAATTAAAACGCCTATATATGCTTCATTTCTTTTTAAAATTAAAGGTTTATTGCCTTCGATTTTTCTTGATGCATTAATTCCTGCTATAAGTCCTTGGCAAGCTGCTTCTTCATATCCGCTTGTTCCATTAATTTGACCTGCTGTAAAAAGATTTTTTAAGATTTTTGTTTCTAAGCTTGCATTGATTTGAGTTGGATAAATTGCATCATATTCAATTGCATAAGCATATCTTAATATTTTGGCATTTTCTAATCCTTTTAAAGAATGAACCATTTTTTCCTGAATATCAATTGGCATACTAGTTGAAAAGCCTTGTAAGTAAATATCATCATAATATAAACTTTCTGGCTCTAAAAATAATTGGTGCCTTTCTTTATCTCGAAATCTAGTGACTTTATCTTCAATTGAAGGGCAATATCTTGGTCCAACTCCTTTAATATCGTTTAAACCTCCATACATACTAGATTTTGATAAATTGTCTAAAATGATTTTATGGGTATTTTCGTTTGTATATGTTAAATAACATGGTTCTTGTCTATTGACATCATAAATAGGGGAGATATCGTGAGAAAAAGTGTAAGGTATTTTGTCTCCATCTTCTCTTTTGGTCTGACTAAAATCTATTGAACTTCTTTCAATTCTAGGAGGTGTACCTGTTTTTAATCTTAAAATTTCAAATCCATATTTTTTTAAATTATCACTTAAATGTAAAGATGGATTTTCTCCATGGGGACCACTTCTTGTTCTTTTTGAACCTCTTAAAATGTCAGATTTTAAATAAGTTCCTGTAGTTAATATAACCGTTTGTGAAGAAATTTTAGTATCATCTGATAGAATTATTCCTTTAACTTCCTTATTTTTTACGATTAAGTCTTCTACCATACCTTCTAATAAATCTAGATTCTTTTGTTTTTTTAAAGTTTTCAACATTTCTTGTGGATAAGTTATTTTATCCGCTTGTGCTCTTAATGAATGTACAGAAGGTCCTTTAGAAGAATTTAACATTTTCATTTGAATTAATGTTTTATCTGCATTTATGCCCATTTCGCCACCTAATGCATCAATTTCCCTGACAATAATTCCCTTTGCAGATCCACCAATTGATGGATTACATGGCATAGTTGCAATATTTTTAATATTTCCTGTTACTAGCAGAGTAGAGTGCCCAATTCTTGCTGATGCTAAGGCCGCCTCACAACCAGCATGTCCACCACCTACTACAATAATTTCATATTCTTTCATTTTTACCTCCTTATTTCCCTAAGCAAAATCTAGAAAAAAGTTCATCTAGCAATTCTTCTTTGTAAGTTTCTCCTATAATCTCTCCTAATGATTCCCATGCATCTTTAATATTAAATTCTACAATTTCTATTGGTTCATTTTGATTTATTGAGTGAACTGCCTCATCAATATAGACTAGTGATTTTTTTAAAAGTGAAATACTTCTTGCATCACTTAAATAAGTTAAATCTTTTGTTTCGAGTTCTTCTAAATTAAATATATCAACAATTCTTTGTTTTAATTCTTCTAATCCTCGTTTTTCTTTAATACTAATTTTTAATAGATTTGAAGGAAGTTCTGTTAAATCTAGTTTATTTTCTAAATCTATTTTATTAATTAAAATGATATGTTTTTTTTCTTTTAAAATACTGATAAGTTCTTTATCTTCTTGTGTTAAAAGTTCATTATTATTTAGGATTAGTATTAATAAATCACATTGATGAATAATTTTTTTACTTTTTTCTACACCTATTTTTTCTACAACATTATCGGTTTCTCTTATTCCAGCTGTGTCAATAAAATTGATAATAATTCCCTTTAAAGTAATTTTTCCTTCTACAATATCTCTAGTTGTTCCTTCTATATCTGTAACAATAGCTTTTTCTTCTTCTAATAAAGCGTTTAACAAACTACTTTTTCCTACATTTGGTCTTCCAATAATTCCAATATTAATTCCTTCATTAATTAGTTTTCCATCAGAAGAATTTTTTATAATATTTTGAAGATTTTCTCTAAAAGTTAAAAGATTTGGAAGTATTTTTTCAGTAGTTAATTCCTCAATGTCTTCATACTCTGGATAATCAATATTTACTTCAATATGAGAAAGCATTTCTACCAAGTTTTGTCGAAGTTTTTTTATATCATTGGTTACTCTTCCTGTTAATTGATTCATGGATAATTTTCTTGAATTTTCTGTTTTTGAGGAAATTAAATTCATAATTCCATCGGCTTCTATTAAATCTATTCTTCCATTCAAGAATGCTCTTTTGGTAAATTCTCCTGGTTCTGCTAGCCTTGCACCATTAAAAAGTAATAATTCTAATACTTTATTAGTAGTCGCAATTCCTCCATGACTATTAATTTCTACTACATCCTCCGTCGTAAATGTTTTTGGCGATAACATAACTGAAACTAAAACTTCATCAACGGCTGTTTCTCCTTCCATGATATGTCCGTAATGAATTGTATGACTTTTTACTTTTGTCAGATCTTTTCCTTTAAAAATCTTATTTACTATTTTCACACTGTCATCTCCACTAACACGAATAATAGAAATTGCTCCTACTCCTAAAGCAGTAGAAATTGCTGCTATTGTATCCATTGAATCACTTCCTTTTAATAGTTAATATTTTATCACATAATAAAAAAAAATAAAATAGTGATGGTTTCTTTAATCTTCGTATAATTCTATTTCTTCATTTTGATAAGCTTCTAATACTTTGTTTGAAATCACTGAATTAATATACCTTGCTTTTTTGGGATGAATTAAATATCTTACTGTTAATTCAATATGATTTTCAACAATTTGTGTATAAATAATTGGCTCATACTGGTTATAATATATTCTATAATCACTAGTGCTATTATTAATTTGATTTTTCATTTTAGGGGGAATATTTTTGATTACTTCATTTGAATTTACTATTTTATATATTACCCCTTTAGTTTTAGATAAATTACATTTTAAAGGAACTCTAAAAGTCATTTCATTCCAAATATATTTAAAAGCTTTATTATAATTTCTTAGTGGATGATTAAAAATTAATGAGTTTGGTAAATGAGTGATTACTCCTGTACTTTGACCAATAAAATTTTGATTATTTACTTCCAGTACTTCAAAACTTAATGTATTAATATTAATAACATCACCTTTGTAATTATTAATTTCAATTCTGTCTTCTATTTCAAATGGTTTTTTTATTTTAATATATATTCCTGAAAAAAAGTTAAAAATTAAATCCCTTAAAGCAATGGTAAATCCTGCTGAGATAAGACTGATTAATGTAATAAAACTTTCCAAATACTTTCCCCATAGTAATAGAAAAACAATTAATTTGGTAATATTGATTAATAATTTATATTTTTGAATATATAAATATTCTTTTTTTGAATCTTTTATTTTCTTTAAAATTTTTACACCAACTTTTTTAATAATTGTTAATATTAAGAAAAAGCTAAGAGTTTTTATTGTTAAAATAAAATATATTTCATCAATGCTAGTTAAATGGCTTATATACTCGATTAGTTTCATTTTTGCTCCTTTCTTGTGTAATGGGTATACATTATAGCATAAAGTATGAATTTATCAATGAAAAAAGAAGTCAAATTCTGACATTTGACACAAAAAAAGAGGAAAGTGTATAGTATTAAACTAACTTTCTTCTTTTAATTTTATTGCTACATATCTGTTTGGTTCTTCACCAATACTTTCTGTATAAACATATTTATTTTTAGATAAAGTATTATGTACAACTCTTCTTTCGTACGAATTCATCGGCTCTAAATTGGCTTCTACTTTTGTTTTGGCTACTTCTCTAGCTATTTTTCTAGCTGTTCTCTCAATATTTGTAATTCGATGTTCTTTATAATTTTCCACATCTAGTACCAACTTTAAATCACTAGCAGTTTCTTTTTTTAAAATTTGTCTCATTATACTTTGTAATGAATCTAGTATTTTTCCTTCTTTTCCTATTAATATCGAATTATGATTTGAAAAAATATTTATTTCTATATTTTCATCATTTCTTCTTACTTCTAAATTTGACTCTATGTTCATTAATTTTAAAATTTCATTTATTTTATTTTTTAGATATGATAGAATATCATTGATTGTAATTACTTCTATTTTTGTACTTTTTTTTAATAAACCTTGTTTTTCTTCTATTATGTTTATAATTACATTTTTGTCATCCACTTCTAATTCAGTTAAAGCTTTTCTTTTTGCCTCATCATAATTTTTAGCTTCATAAATATATTTTTTCATTATTTTTGCTTCTTTCTTTCAACATAAGTATTTTGAAAAATAGTAAATAAACTTGATGCAATCCAGTAAATTCCTAGGGCTGCTGGTAATGTTAGTGAGGCAACTGAAATCATGGCTAACATAAAATAGATTGTATATTTCATTTGTTGTGCTGCTGGACCAGATTGATCTTTCATGGTTTTTCTAAAAGAAATAAAAGTTGTTCCAATAATTAAGACAATTAATAAAATGTACCAATAATTGTGATTCACTATTATTCCTACCCATGGTGTTGTTCCCATTTGAAATACTAAAAAATTATTTTCAAATAATGCTGGAGTACGATTTATTGCTTCTAAGAAGCCAAAAAGTAAAGGTAATTGAATAAAACTTAATAAGCATCCTGATAAAGGATTTATTTTATATTTTTGATATATCATCATCATCTCTTGTGCTTTTTTAGCTTGATCTTCTTGACTATCTTTTCCTTGATATTTCTTTTCTAATTTATTAAGTTCTGGTTGTGCTTTTTTGATTAATTCTGATTGCATTGCTGTTTTTTGTGTTATAGGCATTAATATAATTCTGATTAACAAACAAGTAATTATAATTGATAAACCATAGTTATTTAAAAGAACACCAATTTGTAAAATTACCCAAGCAAGTGGTTTTACAAAAATACTAGTCCATAATCCTTCATAATTTTTTAGGGGAGTAAATTTATCACAACTTGGTAATTTAGAAATATCCACTTTATTTTTCTCATATATTTTTATAACATCTTTATTTGTTGGTTTACAAATAATATTTTCTGTAATTGATTGTCCCGTTTCTTTATTTGTTACAACTTGCTTATTTTCATCCTTCAATTGTTTCGTACATCCTGATAACAAGAATATACACAATAAACTTATAGTAATTTTTTTTACTATTATATTAAATTTTTTTTTCTTCATTTTTTGCTCCTATCTTTTTTATTAGATTAATTAAATTATTTTCCATTTCTTGATAATTAAGTTCAATCAATCTCTTTCTACTAATTATAACATAATCATAATTTTTATGCACCTGTTTTTCATTTGTATCAATAATATTCTTAATTCTTCTTTTCATTTTATTTCGAACATTTGCCTTACCTGTTTTTTTAGGAATAGATATTCCATATTTTGTAGTATCACAATTTTTACGATAATAAATAACATAATAATTATTTTTTATATATGGACAATTGTGAATTATTTCAGTAAAAGTCTCTTCTTTTTTTATCATTTCACTTTTTTTCATGTATAAAAATCCTTTCTCACTAGAATCGTTTATGATTTTATAAAAATTTAAATTAATAGTTAAAACAAAACAACAGTTATATAATTATTTGACTAGTAGTAGTGACTAGCAAAAAAAAAGCCACAATTCACTCGTGACTATACTATGCACATAATTTTTTTCTTCCCTTTGCTCTTCTACTTTTTAAAATATTTCCATCTTTACGAGCTCTAAATCCAAACTTTTTAGATTTTTTATTATTATTAGGTTGAAAAGTTGGCCCTTGTGTTTTTGCCATAGATACACCTCCTAATCAAAAATGCTACTTTATTATATATGCTAAATTTCATTCTGTCAACATGTAAGTTTACAAAAATAACTATTTTTTATGTAGAAAAAATACTTTATTGATTATTTTTAACTATTTTATGATAAAATGATATTGAAAAATAGATAATATAGTTAAGGAGATTGATTATGTTTAAAGAAATTACTGCAATAAGTAAAAATTTTGCTTGGGTAAAAATGGAAGGAACTACTACTGATGATTTGTTAAATATGAATGTAGTTTTTGAAGAAAATGAAAAAAAAATATTAGGTGAAGTAGATGAAATTGATAATGGACAAATTAAAGTTAGTTTTTTGGGAGAATTCATTAATGGAAAATTTCAAGGTGGTATTATTCGTAAGCCAAGTTTAACTGCCAAAGTAAGAATTATTAATCAGGATGAATTAGGGGAATTAGTAGGTAATAATAATAAAAAAAGTATGACTTTGGGATTATCGCCGTTATACGGTGACTGTCCAATAAAAATAGATATAGATGATATGTGGAGTAATCATAATGCTTTTTTTGGTAATACTGGTAGCGGAAAAACTTATGGAGTTTCTAGATTCATTCAAAACTTATTTAACATGTCTGATAAAATTCCTTTTAACAGTAATATTTTTATTTTTAATAATACTGATGAATATGATAATGCATTTCGAAATATTGGAAATTATAATATTAATTTTAACTATAAAATGTACTCAATTAGTGGCGAGGGAGGAAATAAAATACAATTACCTCTATGGTTGTTATCCGTTGATGACTACGCTAATTTATTAGATGTTACAGCTTATTCTCAACTGGCAATTATTGAAAAAATGCTAAGTTTAGTATCTGTATTTGCTCGAAATGATGATAATTCAAAAAAATACAAAAATCATTTAATTGCTAGTGCTATCGTTTCAGTTCTATATACTAACCAAACTGCTGGTCGAATTCGTGATCAAATATTTTCTATTTTAGAAAATTGCAATACTGATGAACTAAATCTAAATGTTGATGTTCCAGGAATTGGTTATACTAGACAATTTAGAAAATGTTTTGAAATAGATAGTAAAGGAGAATTTTCAGAGAGAATACTTATCGCAGAATACATTCAACAATTTATAGATAATACTACAAAATGGAATGAAGATTATATTCCTATCTATTTTACTCTTGATGATTTAGAAGTTGCCTTAAATTTTGCACTTATTTCTGAAGGATTATTGTTAAATGAAAAAACCTCTTCTGAAGCGATGGCACTCAAAGTTAAATTACACACTATTAATAATAGTAGTTATAAAAATTTATTTAGTTGTGATAAATTTTGTACTTCATCTGATTTTATAACTAATATTATTATGATTGGTTCTAATAAAAGGGCACAAATTATTAATTTTGTATTAGAAGATATTGATGATCGTTTTGCTAAAGCAATTGTCAAAGTTTATTGCAGAATTATTTTTAAGTTCAGTAAAAGCCTAAGAGATAGAGGTGCGATGCCTATTCATTTAATGTTAGAAGAAGCACATCGATATGTACAAAAGGATTATGATGTAGAAATTCTTGGATATAATATTTTTGAAAGAATTGCAAAAGAGGGCCGTAAGTTTGGAGTAATTATGGACCTTATTACTCAACGTCCAACTGAACTGAGTGAAACTGTTATTTCACAATGTACAAACTTTTTAATTTTTAAAATTACACATCCTAGTGATTTAGATTATATAAAAAAGATGGTTCCCAATATAAGTAATGATGTTATAGAAAAACAAAAAACTTTACAAGCTGGTACTTGTGTTGCTTTTGGAAAAATGATGAAAATCCCTATGATTGTTAAAATGCAATTACCTAATCCTGAACCACATAGTTCAAATGCTTCGATATATGATAAGTGGATGGTTGAAATAAACAAATAATAAGTATCTATCTTATTGAAAGAATATAACATTATAGTAATATAAGAACAAATTTTTCAATTAATAAAATTTCAAAAAATTATAATATTTTTAAACTAAAATAGTCCACAGTCATTTGTGGATTATTTTAGTTGTAATTCTTTATAGAATATAGAATTTAAAATTTTTTCCACATTTATCAACTTTTTGAATTTTTTTCCACAATTGCTTGTTTAAAACATCTTGTGGAAAACTGTGGAAAAATTATTATAAATCAATAAAAACAATGCTTTTTTAGTTGTGGATAACTACTGGATATTGCAATTTTTGTTACTTAATAATGAATTTCTAGAAAAAAAAAAAGATTTATGTTAATATTGTTAATGAACGTGGGAGGGATTAGAATGGATATTGATGAATTATGGAAAAATTTTCTAGAAATAATAAAAAATAATATTTCTTCTTTATCATATCAAACTTGGTTTTGTGGCACAAAACTTGTATCAATTTGCAATAATACTGCTATTATTGTTGTTCCAATGCCCGTTCATAAAAAGCATTTAATGGAAAATTATTTAGATGTTATTGAAGAAAAATTTAAACAATTAACTGGCACAGTTTTTGAATTTGAATTTATGTTGGATGATGAATGGGAACAAAAAAAGGATGAATTTATAAAAAATGATGTTGATGCTAAAAAATTAGAAAATAGTGCCTCTCAAAGCAACATAGAAATTTCTCCTCAAATTTTCGAAGATGCCAACTTAAATAAAGATTATAGTTTTGATAATTTTATCGTTGGAAATTCTAATCGCTTTGCATTTACCGCCTCTTTAGCTGTTGCAGAAAAACCAGGTAAAGCTTATAATCCTTTATTTTTATACGGGAAAAGTGGGTTAGGAAAAACCCATTTAATGCATTCCATTGGAAATTATATATTAGAGCATACAAATTTAAAAGTTTTATATATTTCTAGTGATAAATTTGTTAATGATTTTATTAATGCTGTTAGAAATAATGACAAAAATAATTTTATGAAAATAGATAATTTTAAAGCTAAATATAGAAACATTGATGTCTTAATGATTGATGATATACAATTTTTAGGAAATGCTACTAAAGGGCAAGAAGAGTTTTTCCATACTTTTAATGAACTTTATAATGAAAATAAACAGATAATCATTGCTTCTGACCGTTCTGTTGATGATTTAAAAATGCTAGAAAATAGATTACTTACTAGATTTAATTGGGGATTAACTGCAAATATAACTCCTCCTGATTTTGAATTAAGAATGAATATTTTAGAGAGGAAGATAGCTCATCAAGAATCTGCCAAAGATGTTCCTAAAGAAGTTATTGAATATATTGCTAATAATTTTGCTTCTGATGTTAGACAGTTAGAGGGGGCAATTACTAGAGTTTTTGCTTATGCTTTAATGATGAATAAAGGAGTTGTTGACTTAGATACTGCAGTTGATGCTTTAAAAGATCAACTTACCGATAGAAGCGTTTATAAAAACGATGTTCATCGAATTCAGACTGTTGTTTGTGATTATTTTAAAATTACCTTAGATGATATCAAAGGGAAAAAACGGAGTCAAAATATTAATTACCCTAGACAAGTTGCTATTTATTTATGTAGGACTTTGGCTAATGAATCTTTTCCTAAAATAGGAACTTACTTTGGTGGAAGAGATCATTCAACAATTATGAGTTCTTATCAAAAAATTCAAAAAGAACTATTAGTAAATGAACAGTTGAAAGTAGTTATAAAAGAATTAAAACAGCAATTATCTCCTTAATTGGGGAATTATGTGGATAATTATTTATATTTCCACAATAGGTGTTGAAAAGAAATATCTTATTTCAAAAGGAATATACATAGTTTTCCACAGTTTCCACATTGTAATAAATAATATAATTAAAGAAAGAAGGAATATAAAATGAAATTTATTATTAAACAAGAAATATTATTAGAAAGTTTATATCATACTTCTAGGGCTATTTCACCAAGAAATTTAATTCCTATTTTAACTGGTATTAAATTTGATTTGAAAGAAGAAGGCCTATATTTATCTGCAAGTGATACGGATATATCTATCCAATGTTTAATTCCAACAGAAAATATTGTTGAAGTCGTTGAATATGGAAGTGTTGTTATAGGAGGAAAATATATAGTAGAAATTATAAAAAAATTACCTAATACTAATATTACTATAGAAGTTATGGATGAAAATAAAATGATTGTTAGTACAAGTAACACTGAATTTAATTTAAACGGCATTAATTCTAGTGAATTTCCTAATTTAGATTTAGAAAAAACAAGTGAACCAATTGTTTTAAAAACTAAACTTCTTAAAAAAATTATTTCCCAAACATTTTTTGCTACTTCTCGTAATGAGTCAAGACCTATTTTAACTGGTATGAATTTTAGAATAGATGGTTCTATAATGGAAGTTATTTCAACAGACTCTTATCGACTAGCTAAAAAAACAATTTATTTAGATAAAGATTTAGATTATAAAGTTAATATTGTTATTCCTGGAAAAAATTTATTGGAATTAGATAAAATTATGAGTGATGATGATGAAAATTTGGAATTGCATATTTTTGAAAATAAAGTATTATTTAAATACAAGAATATTTTATTTTTATCTCGTTTATTGAATGGAACGTATCCAGCAACTTCTTCTATTATACCTACTGAGTTTAAAGTCCAAGTAAAATGTAGTTGCAATGGGTTATTCGAGATGATTGATAGAGCTTCATTGTTAACTTCTGATCGTGATAAAAACATTATTCGTTTGGAATTATCTCATCAAGATATGGTTATTTCTTCAAATTCTCCAGAGATTGGAAAAGTTGAAGAAAAAATGGTAGTAGATAGTGATGATGAAATATCGATTTCATTTAGTTCAAAATATATGTTAGATAGTATAAAAAGTTTTGAGACAACTAATGTGATGCTTTGTATGAATAATGATAATAGTCCAATTATTATAAAGTCAGAAGAAGATGAATCTTTAATTCAATTAGTTTTACCTATTAAAACGTATTAATTTTCCTTTGTTAGTAAACAAAAAATTTACACATTGTTGTAATTTTTTTGTTTTTTTATTATATTTTGACAAAATTCGATAAATTTCGACATTATTTTATGATGTAATATAGTTGATTTTCATTTAGTGAAAATCAGAAGGGGGATAAGTATGTTGGAAAATTATGAAATTAATGATGAAACTTTAGCAATAGTTCCATATGAATGTGGAAAATCAAAGGTTTATGAGTATGATGAGGAATTTATAGTTAATATGATTCCTTTGACAATTATTAAAAATAGTTGTTTGTTTTTTGGTTCATCATTTGAAGGAAGGAGGGATGCATGTAAAAATATTATTGGAATTGATATGAAAGTACCAATTCTTGTAGAAGAGAGCAGAAATATAATATTTTTTCCTGTTTCTAGTTGTATTAATAAAAATAGTATTTGGATATCTTATCAAAATTTATTAAAATACTCTAAAAATAGTTTAAGTACTTCTAATTTGTATTTTAAAAATAAAAAAAATATTCAATTACCCGTTAAATATAATTTAATTGATAATCAAGTTATTCGATGTATTAAGTTAGATACTCTTTTACTTAAGAGACAAAAACTTATCAGAAGTGTTAGTACTAACGAAAATATAGAGATGTAGCAATTATTTAATAAATTATTTTAATTATAAAATATCTTTTAAGTGGTATGGATGAATAAAAAATATTTTTATTCTTCCTCATTTAAGATATTTTTTTTGTTTAAATAAAAATAAGTATTTTAGTAAAAAAAGAAAAAAAGTTATGAAAACTCTTATAAAATGGTAGATTTTGTGATATAATTTTATTGTATAGAATTTTTGGTAGGTTTGGTGAAATAAAATGGATTCATTTAGATTTTTGTATGAGAATAAATCATTTAACTTTAAAAAATTATAGAAATTATGATTTTTTAGATATTGATTTATCTCCCGGAGTAAATATTTTTGTAGGTGATAATGCTCAGGGAAAGTCTAATGTTTTGGAATCTATTTTTGTTTTGGCTCTTACCAAATCTTATATGAATATTAAAGATCAAAATTTGATGAAAGATGGAAGTGATTTTTCAACTATTAGGGGATTGTGTTCAGGAAAAGATGGAGATTTTCAATTAGATGTCTTATTGGGTAAATATGGAAAGAAAGTTAAACATAATTCATTTGAAGTAAAGAAGTATAGTGAATATATTGCAATACTTAAGGTTTTAATTTTTAGTCCCTATAATGTTAACTTTGTTAAAGATGGACCTAATAGTAGGCGAAAGGCTATCAATATTGTTATTAGTCAAAGTTCTGTGAAGTATACAAGAGCTTTACAGAAGCATGGTGCTTTTTTAAAAAAAAGAAATCAATATTTAAAGAATATAGATCTTTCTTTTGATTATAATAAGTATTATTTTGATATTTTGAATGATAATTATTGTTCTTTGACTGTTGATATTGCTTTTATGCGTAATGATTTTATAAAAAAAGTTAATCAGTATTTGGCTGATATTTATTTTGAAATTACTGGCTATAAAAATTTAAAATTAGTCTATGTATGTAATTTTAAAATTCAAGAAGATAAAGTTCAAACTACAAGAGAATTTAAAAATTTGTTAATAGATAATTTTGAACGTGAAAAAAAATATAAAGTTACTTTATTTGGTGTTCATCGCGATGATTTTAGTTTTTTACTTGATGGTAAAGACTTGTCTATTTATGGGTCACAAGGGCAAATTAGAGCTGCAATGTTGGCTTTAAAATTGGCAGAAGTTTTGATTTTTAAGGAATTTGATGGTGATAGTCCTATTTTACTTTTGGATGATGTTTTTAGTGAATTAGATGTGGAAAAGAGGAATAGGATAATCAAGTATATATTAAATGATGTTCAAACTATTATTACTACTACTGATATTGATTTAATTGATTCAGATTTAGTATCAAAATCTAAAATTTTTAATGTTTGTAATGGTACGATGGTTGCTGATGGAAAGAAGGTATGCAAAAATGAATAATGAACATTATGATGCTTCTGATATTCAAGTATTAGAGGGATTAGAGGCGGTTAGAAAACGTCCTGGAATGTACATTGGTAGTACTAGTGAAAAAGGGTTACATCACTTGGTTTGGGAAATTGTTGATAATGCAATTGATGAAGCTTTGGCTGGTTACTGTGATGATATTGAAATTGTAATTAATAAGGATGGATCTGTGACTGTTAAAGATGATGGTCGTGGAATTCCAGTAGAAATTCATCCAAAAACAGGAATTTCCACAGTAGAGACAGTTTATACTGTTCTTCATGCTGGTGGTAAATTTGGTGGTGGCGGCTATAAAGTAAGTGGAGGTCTTCATGGTGTAGGTGCTTCTGTCGTTAATGCTTTAAGTAAATGGGTTGAAGTAACAGTTTATAAAGATGGAAAAGTAAATTATATAAAGTTTGCAAATGGTGGATATACTATTCAACCTTTAAAAGTAATAGGAGAATGTAGTAAAGATAGAACTGGGACTACAGTTACTTTTATGCCAGATGAAAATATTTTTAGAGAAACTACTACTTTTAATTATGATACTTTAAAAACAAGGGTAAGGGAGTTAGCTTTTTTGAATAAGGGATTAAGAATTATTTTAATGGATGATAGAACTTCCCAAAAGGATACTTTTGTTTATGAAGGTGGATTGAAAGAATTTGTTTCTTATGTGAATAAAAATAAAACTCCAATTCATGATGATATTGTTTATGTTGAGGGGAAAGAAAATGATATTTCAATCGAAGTCGCATTGCAATATAATGATGGTTACAATTCAACAGTATATTCTTTTGTAAATAATATTATTACTCCTGAAGGTGGTACTCATGAAGATGGAGTAAAATTGGCTTTGACAAGAATTATCAATACTTATGCGAAAACCAATAAAATTTTGAAAGATAATGATGATCCATTGAGTGGGGATGATGTTCGTGAAGGTATAACTATGATTATTTCGGCAAAAGTTCCGGAACCTCAATTTGAAGGTCAGACAAAAACAAAGTTAGGAAATAGTGAGGTTAGAAAAGTTGCAGCTAGTATTTTTGCAAAGAGTTTTGAGCGTTTTCTTATGGAGCATCCGAACGATGCAAAAGTAATTGTGGAAAAATCTATGACCGCTGCTAGAGCACGTATTGCTGCTCGTCGTGCTAGAGAATTAACACGTCGAAAAGGTGGATTAGAAGTGTCAAATTTCTGGGGAAAATTGACTGATTGTTCTTCTAAGGATGCTACTATTTCGGAAATGTTCATTGTTGAGGGAGATAGTGCCGCTGGTAGTGCAAAAATGGGAAGAGATCCTATTACCCAAGCAATTCTTCCTATTCGTGGAAAAATACTTAATGTGGAAAAAGCAAGATTAGATAGAGTTTTAGCAAATGAAGAAATTAGGACTATGATTACTGCATTAGGTACTGGTATTGGAGAAGAGTTTGATATTTCTAAGTTAAGATATTATAAAATTATTATTATGACTGATGCTGATGTTGATGGAGCTCATATTAGAACACTTCTTTTAACACTATTTTATCGCTATTTTAGACCACTTATTGAGGGCGGACATATCTATGCTGCTCAGCCCCCTCTTTATTCAATTAAACATGGAAAAAATATTAAATATGTGATAGATGAGGAAGAAAGAGATTCATACTTATCCACATTACCTGCTAATACAAAATATGAAATTGGTAGAATGAAAGGGTTAGGTGAAATGAATCCAGAGGAATTAAGGGAGACTACTATGGGAATTGAATTAAGAACTTTAAAACAAATAAAGATGGAAGATGCAATTCAAGCTGATGAAATTTTCCAATTATTAATGGGTGAAGAAGTAGAACCCCGTAGAAAATTTATAGAGGATAATGCTTTAAATGTATCAAATTTGGATGTGTAGAGAGTTAGGAGGAAGTAATTATGCAAGAAGAAAGAGATAGAAAAGTATCTGTTAATATAGTAGAAGAAATGAGGACTTCTTTCCTTGATTATTCAATGAGTGTAATAGTAGCAAGAGCAATTCCCGATGTTAGAGATGGTTTAAAACCAGTTCATCGAAGAGTGTTATATACTCTATATGAGGAAGGTATGACACCTGATAAAAAATATCAAAAAAGTGCTAATGCTGTTGGAGCTGTTATGGGTCATTATCATCCACATGGGGATAGTGCTATTTATGATACTATGGTAAGAATGGCTCAAGATTTTACTTATAGACATTGTTTAGTTGATGGTCATGGAAATTTTGGATCTATAGATGGTGATGGTGCAGCAGCTAGTCGTTATACGGAAGCGAGATTGGCTAAAATATCTATGGAACTATTGAGAGATTTAAATAAAGATACTGTTGATTTTTCAGAAAATTATGATGGACAACGGAAAGAACCAGTAGTTTTACCAAGTAGATTTCCAAATATCTTAGTAAATGGTAATATGGGAATTGCAGTTGGAATGGCCACAAATATTCCTCCTCATAATTTAGGAGAGGTAATTGATGGTTGTATAGCATATATAGATAATCCAGATATTACTGTTTCTCAATTAATGGAGTTTATTAAAGGTCCTGATTTTCCAACGTATGGAGTAATTTTAGGAAACAGTGGGATAAAAAAAGCGTACGAAACTGGTAGAGGAACTATTACTATTAGAGGAAGAGTTGAAATAGTTGAAAAAGCTGGAAAGTCTCATATTGTTATAACTGAATTACCTTATCAAGTAAATAAAAAAGCTTTGATTACTAGAATTGGTGAACTTGTTAGAGATAAAGTATTAGATGGTGTTTCTAATTTAAGTGATGAATCTGCTTTAGAAGGAATTAAAATTGTTATTGATGTAAAAAAAGATGCGAATGTAAATGTTGTTTTGAATAATTTATATAAGCATACTCAATTGCAAACGTCATATGGTATAAATTTTTTGATGTTAGTGGATGGTCGTCCTAGAACTTTAGATTTGAAAACAATTTTAGAGAAATATATTGAACATCAACGGCATGTAATATACCGTAGATGTCAATTTGAATTGAAAAAATATAATGCAAGATTACATATCTTAAGTGGTTTAAAAATTGCTTTAGATAATATTGATAGGGTAATAAAGATTATTAGAGAGTCAGAGACTGATGAAATTGCTCAAGCTGAGTTGATATCTAATTTTGGTTTATCAGAAATTCAAGCACAAGCTATATTAGAGATGCGTTTGAAAAGATTGACAGGTATGGAAAAGTCTAAGATAGAAGAAGAAATTGCTGAATTATTAAAATTAATTCGTGAATTAGAAGAAATTTTGGCTTCTGAAGAAAAAATTGATAATGTAGTAAAGAAAGAAATGTTAGAGATTAAAGAAAAATACAATGACGAGAGAAGAACTTACATAGATATGACTGCAATTGAATATATAAAGGATGAATCTTTGATACCTGTGGAAAATGTAGTACTTACTCTTACTAATAAGGGATATATCAAGAGATTGCCAGTGGATTCTTATAAAACTCAACATAGAGGCGGAGTAGGGGTAAAAGGAATGGCAACAAATGAGGAAGATTTTGTTGAAAATATTATTAATACTACGACACATGATTATGTTTTATTTTTCACTACTAAAGGAAGAGTGTTTAGGATGAAAGGTTATGAAATTCCTGAATTTTCTAGACAATCTAAGGGATTACCAATTATTAATTTATTAAATTTAGAAAAAGGAGAAAAAGTTACTTCTTTGTTGAAAATAGATAGAAATGATGATTGTAAATTTTTGATTTTTGCAACTAAAAATGGATTAGTAAAGAAATCAGATATTTCTGAATTTGATAGCATTAGGAATAATGGAAAGAAGGCTATTACGTTAAAAGATGATGATGAATTGATTTCTGTAAAAAAGACTAATGGTGATAATGAAATATTGATGGCTTCATCTAACGGAAGAATGGTAAGATTTTGTGAAGATTCATTAAGAATAATGGGAAGAAGTGCTTCTGGTGTTAAAGGTATTAATTTAGATGGTGGTACTTTAATTAATATGGATGTTGTGGAGAATAATCAACAAGTATTAGTAATTACAAAGAATGGTTATGGAAAAAAGACTCCAATAGAAGATTATAGAATTACAAACCGTGCTGGAAAAGGTGTTAAAACTGTTAATATTACTGAAAAGACTGGAGATATTGTATCATTTGAAGTAATTTCTTCTGATTGTGGAAAAGATATTATGATAGTAACAAATGAAGGTATTATTATTCGTATAGATGCCTCACAAATTTCCACAATGAGCAGGGTTACTCAGGGAGTTAAATTGATAAATTTAAAAGATAATCAATTTGTTAGTTCTGTTGCTGTAATTGATAAATTAGAGGAAAGTGTTGAATAAGAATATAGCTTTATGTTTCACGTGAAACATAGAACTGTTTTCCACATAGTATAAATATTATTTCTTAGATTTTTAAAGAAACTTGAAAAAAATGGTTCTTCGAAATTCGATGGACCCAGCAAAATGTATTCGTTATAATTATCTTAAACTAAAATTGATGTTTTATAATATTTCTAATAATTACTTTACGGTTTAGGTTTTCTCAATTTTGAATAATTAAGAAAAATAGTTTTTCAAAATGAGAAAACTATTTTTTTATGTTTCACGTGGAACATAAATTTTCCACACTATTAAAATTTAGATATTAATATTAAGTATTGTTTGTTGTGAAAAAACTTTTGTTTTGAATTGTATGAATATCTTATTAAATTAAAATTTTTAGTGGTAACAATTATAATTATAAAATTAATACCTTAAAGTTACTTTATATAAAAATTTGTAAATTTTGTTTATAATTTATATTTTTTTAGTTATACAGAGATAATAACTTAATTGTTAAAAATTTTAATATCTATCCAGCTAGAATAATACAATATCAACAGTTCTTTCATTTTGATGAGTTATTAACATATTTGAAAAAAAGTTAATTGACTTTTTTGATTAAAACACGATTTTTAATATAAATCCAAAAGAATCCGTTTTAATTTTTTGCATATGGATATTTATATAACTTTTTTATGTTCCACGTGAAACATAAAAGTTGTCCACAGTATGTTGATTTATAAAATTTCCATGTTTCACGTGGAACATGGATTTTTCCACAATATATAATTTTTTTATAAGATTGATTTTATAATAAAATTTTGAAAAAGCATAATAGTTAATTATTTATCATTTTAAATAGAAAAAGTATTTTAAATTTAATTTATATTATTAATAAAAAATAATATAGAGATATTATATTAAGTAATTTAATTTTTTTAGAATAATATTTCCACAATCTTTTTTTTTATTGTATGGCAATCTCTTAAAAATTTTCTAACCTCAAATATTATCAAAATTATAGCTATTTAATTAAATTTTAGATAATTTTAATTTATGTGGGGTCAATTTTAGATAAATTTTTAATATTAGGACAGATATTTTTTGTTGAAAATTAGTGCTAAAATTTTTTAAAGCGATTGCCTTATTTTTTTTATTGATTTTTTTTTTATTTTGTTTTATAATGATAACGATGCAATAGTATTTATTTGGAATTAAGTCAGGATTGGAAAATAGCAGCTTTAACAAATTTTACTATGTGCATCTTTTTTTCGTATTTATTTAATTTCATATATTAATTTTATGCACAAACAAATG